>Ga0193752_1000881_pt1 | contig 26908 bp, 26 predicted proteins | sample H1c1metaG_FD_144924 | JGI IMG/M metagenome (GOLD analysis project Ga0193752, IMG submission 144924) | Soil microbial communities from a riparian zone of the East river system, Colorado, United States - H1c1 | ecosystem: Environmental > Terrestrial > Soil > Riparian zone | place: USA: East River...
CGGCCGTACGCGTTCCCAGATGTACAAAGGAGAGGCAGACTGGTCGCTGATCGGAAAGGTGAAAAATAATCCAAGGATTAAAATCCCGATTTTCGGAAATGGGGATATTGATTCTCCTGAAAAAGCGCTTTTATATAAAAACAGGTATGGTATTGATGGGATAATGATTGGCCGCGCTGCTATTGGCTATCCCTGGATCTTTAGTGAAATCAAACATTTTTTCGAGACTGGCGAACATCTGCCGCCGCCTGGTATCAGCGACCGTATTGCGGTTTGCCGCAAACATTTAATGAGGTCTGTTGAATGGAAAGGCCCTGTTGTTGGCATCAATGAAATGCGTCGGCATTATGCTAATTACCTGAAAGGTTTGCCGAATATTAAAGAATACCGTGGCCGTCTGGTTACACTCAAAACCGCCGAAGAAATTAATGAGGTATTAAACGAGATCATTGTTCAGTATGCCGGCTTTGAATTTCAAAAAACACCAATTGTACTGGAGAATTACCATGAGAAGTGTCCGGTGTGATGTTGTGCAATGGATCTCCGGATCCGTTGATTTTCAAAGCTGTCTGGTGTTGAATATTAGTAAAACTCCGGAGAATACCAGAGCGGATCTGGAGATCCACTCCACAAATCAACGGATCTGGAGATCCATTGCACATGTCCGCGCTACATTTGTACAGCCTCCACCACTTCTTTCCCTAAAGGGCTCACAGAAGGATCAAAATAATGAGTAAGCTTTCCGGTTTCATCTACCAGATATTTTGAAAAATTCCATGACGGCGCTTTATCATTCCAGCCATTCAATGATTTGTCTGAAAGCCACTTGAACACTTCATTCTGTATTGTGGATTTGATCACAACTGTTTTGGCAGCCAATGGAAAACTTATACCGTAATTCATCTTGCAAAACTTCATAATCTCTTCATCAGTTCCTTTTTCCTGTTCACTAAAATCATTTGCAGGAAAAGCAATTATCTGAAGTTTATTTGCAAGCTGTGTCTGCAATTGTTGCAACTCTTCGTACTGTCTCGTATAACCGCAATCAGACGCGGTATTCACAAACAGGATTTTTTTTCCTGCAAACTCATGCAGGTTCAATACGCCGCCACCATTGAGTTTTACCGGTATGTCAAAAATTAAACGCCTGGGAGTTTTGTGATCATGATTCTCAAGTATATCGCTGTTCTTTCCGAATAATCTGGTTAATCCTGTAATCAGCGGATATACTGCCTTCATCACTTTTTGTTTACCCGTCATATCTTTTGAATTTCTGCTAACGATTAAAAAATAACTGATGCTGCCCAATACTGTAACAAAAAGCAATGCCAAAAGAATTTTTGCCTTTCTGTATTTTACTTTTTTCATTTATAAGAATTTGCAAACTATCTAAAGATCCACTTAAAAAGTCTGAGCTTTCCTTTAAAGGTAGGATACTTTATTTTGGGGTCGAACCAAAGAGGCGTATTCAACATACCCTTTTCACGGCTAAAAAGATCAAAGCCATATTTGCCATGATATACACCGATACCGCTCGACCTCACGCCACCAAATGGCAGGTTGTAATTTGTAAAATGATAGGCAGTATTGTTGATACAACCGCCACCGAACGCTGTTTTACTAATCCATTGGTCAGCAACTCTCTGGTTGCGCGTGAAAATATATAATGCCAGCGGATCGGGGTTTTGACCAACAATTTCCATCGCCTGTTCTATGTCAGAGTATGACAAAACCGGAAGTATTGGTCCAAAAATTTCCTCCTGCATGATTGGCGTCTTCAAAGTTATTTCGTCCATTAACGTTGGACCGATGTAGCGTTGTGATGCATCATGATCACCGCCATAAATGATATTACCATCAGACAAATAACTAACAAGCTTGTCGAACCTTTGTTTATTGATTATCCTGGAATAGTCGTAACTGGTGGATGCGTCCGCAGTATAAAATTCATTAATGCAGTTTCGGATTGCGATTATTAATTTTTCTTTCACCGATTCGTGCACAAGTAAATAATCAGGCGCTATACATGTTTGTCCTGCATTAATCCATTTGCCCAATGTGATACGACGGGCAGTTACTGCGATATCGGCGTCCGCTTCTATTATAGCCGGGCTTTTACCGCCAAGTTCGAGGGTTACCGGGATGAGTCTGTCTGCCGCAAGTTTATAGATTTCACGACCAACAGCAATACTTCCTGTATAAAAAATATGATCGAACCGAAATGAATTCATCATGGCAGGTATTACCTTTTCTCCGGCACCCTGAACAACATGAACAAAATCCCGGCGAAAAACTTCGGAGACAATTTTCTCAACCAGGGCAGCGGTTGCCGGCGCGTGTTCGCTCGGTTTGATCACCACACAATTTCCTGCTGCAATCGCTGCCATTGCCGGAATCATTACCAGTTGAAAAGGATAGTTCCAGGTACCGATTATTAAAACTATACCCAGCGGATCGCGATATATCTTACTCGATGAGGGTAAGTTTGCAAGAGAAGTTTTTGCAGAAACTGGTTTTGCCCATTTCTTCAGATTTTTCAGTGTATGACTGATTTCCATAAGAAGCAATCCTGTTTCAGTTGCATATGCTTCTTCTTCACTTTTGTGAAGATCCTGTTTCAAAGCTTCCGCAATTGCCGGTTCATACCGGACTATTGCGCCCTTCAATGCAACCAGCTGCTTCATTCGGAAAACAAGTGACCTTGATTCTCCCGATTGATAAAATCGTGAAAGGCTATTTAGGATATTATCTGTTTCCAAGATGACCAACCGTTAGATAATGATGTAATATTAACTGACCCGTCCTGCCGCCGCAACATTTAAAAATCTTATTGATTTCAATAAAATCTTTTAATTGTGATTGCCGTAAGACAAGAATAGCATATTTTAAAGTTACGTTTAAGCCCTGATCTTTGCCCGATACGCAGAAGTTTATTTACTTCTATACCTAACTTTTCTTTACCTCAATTTAAATTATTTCGTCATGAACATCAATTCCAATAACCGGGATAATGAAACCAGATCTTCGAGAAGAAACTGGATCAGGAATATTGGTTTGTTAGGTGCCGGTTCGCTGGCTGGTCCGGCTCTCCTGTCATTTGATGAACGCCGGCCTGCATCGACACCTTTTCCGGCAACATCACCTCATGCGGCACAACCTATACGAGTGGCTGTGTCGACCTATTCGTACTGGCATTTTCAGGAGAAAAAATATCCCGTTGAAAAGGTTATTGAAAATGCTGCCCGGCTGGGCTTTGATGGCGTCGAGATTCTTCACCGCCAGATGGACAATGAGACGATTCCATACATGAATAAACTAAAGCGTCAGGCTTTCGATGCTGGTCTTGCAATTCCCCTTTTATCAATTCATCAAAGTTTTCTGCAGCCTGATGTTGCCAAACGCAAAGAACATATAGATCATACTATCAAGTGTATAAATCTTGCAGTACAGATGGGAATACCTTGTGTCCGGATGAATACGGGGAGCTGGGGAGGAAAAAGAGCACCTGATTATTATAAGACAGGTAAAGAAACACCTCCGGCAGGCTACACCGACCGTGATGGAATTAAATGGGTTATCGAGTGTATGGGTGAATGTCTAAAGGCTGCTGAAAAAGCCGGTGTTGTACTGGCTATTGAAAATCATTGGGGGCTTTCCTCAAATATTGATTACCTGGAGGAGATTTTTCTCGCTCTCAAAGATTCACCATCGATGGGTCTGAATCTGGATACCGGCAACTTCGTTGGTGATCCATATCCGCAGTTTGAAAGACTGATAAAACACGCCACGATCATCCAGGCCAAAACTTATTACGGTGGCGGTCATTATTACGATCTTGATCTTGATTATACCCGGCTCGGTCAAATAATGCGCAAAGCAAATTATAAAGGATATGTATCCCTTGAAATGGAGGGCAAGGAAAATCCTGATACCGCAGTACCAAAAAGTCTCGAAGTTTTAAGAAAAGCATTCTCAGTATAATTTGCAAAAACAAAAAGCGGTTACACATCACCGTACGTCGATTTCAAACACTGCCGCATGTCGATTTTAAACATTGCAGTATGTCGATTTTAAAACACCACCTGGTGCCGCTTTTAGAAATGGAAAGTAGTTATCAACTAATGAACTTGCGTCATATAATCATTGAGATTATATAAATCATAATGATACTGGTGACGCCCATCCATAGTGTAGCAACTGAATAAACCCTCAGCATCGTTTTCATATCAAGTCCGGAAAACTTTGATATAACCCAGAAGTATGCATCATTTGCATGCGAGATCATCATGGAACCCGCTCCCATGGCCAGTACAGCCAGTAAACGGCCATTTTCTGAATCGAGGTGGAGGGCCGGAAGCAGGGGCAGCACAACTGAAGCGGAAGTAATGATTGCAACTGTTGAAGATCCCTGCGCCGTCTTCAATACAAAACTAAGCAGGAACGGAAATAACAATCCCAGGCTTCCTAGTGCCACAGCGTTTCCAAAATGCTCGCCGATTTTGGTTGCGGCCAGTATGGCCCCAAATGCACCACCTGCGCCAATGATCACGAGTATGCCGCCTGCTTTTTCGGCTGCATCGGTTAGCAGTTTGCCAAGTGTAATTCTATTCCAGTCGTGGCCAGCGTTCAGAGCTAATAAAACGCCTATAGACAATGCAATGACAGGTTCACCCATAATCATAATGAAGTGCTGCCAGGGAGTCTGATTTTTACTTCCTTCCACAAAAGAATGCATAGCTATCAAAAGGATCGGCACGATAACCGGTAAAAATGCCTTTACGGGAGAAGGCAGATTCGCCCTGGCTTGTACGTTTTCTTCATCAGCTGACCTGAGATAAGGAATTTTTTTACCTGCATGTTTTGCCCACCAATGACCCACCAGCATAGCCGGTAATGCAACAACAATTCCTATCAGGATCAGTTTCCCATATGCCACACCCAGCACTCCTGCAGCCGCTGCCGCCCCTGGATGCGGAGGAATCAGGCAGTGAACCGAGTAGAGGCCCGTGGCCAATGAAACGCTCATGATAACAACTGAAATACCAGTTCGCCTTGCTATCGACTTGTTTAATCCGCTCAGAACGATATATCCGGAGTCGCAAAAAATCGGCAGGCCAACCACGAAGCCGGTTATACTCATGGCAAAAGCCGCATATTTGTCTCCGACCCTTCTGAGAATATATGCTGCCATTACATTTGTACTGCCGGTATGCTCCAGCAAAACCCCGAGCGTAGTACCCAGAACTATGATGAGACCCAACGATTTCATGATGTTCCCAAAACCATCTTTCACCAGGTTCACTACCTCGATCACCGGGATCTGAACTCCCATGCCTACCACAAAACTGGCTATGATAAGCGCGAAAAAAGCATGAACCTTAAAACGGGTAGTGAGTAAGATAATAATGGCAATTCCGGCTAGTAAAGCAATAATTACCTGGGGAAGCGAAGTTGTCATTCAAGACATTTAGAAGTGAATCAACAAGTTAAACAATTTTTTGTCCTGGGAACTTTACTGGAAAAGATCTCAGAAAATCAATGAAGAAAGAATAATCTATCTAAAATGGATGGAATTCAGAATAATATTCTAAAATTAACAGTAAACACGAAATTATATTCGGTAATTTTTTATATTTGTAAAAAGAAATAAGATGGAAATAAGTCTTGACTCTATTGATCTGCAGATCCTGAACCTGATGCAAAATAATGCCAGGATCACGAATGTAGAATTAGCAAGGCAGCTTGAAATGGCGCCATCTGCCGTGCTGGAGCGTGTGAAAAAGCTCGAACTTAAGGAGATTATCAGAGGCTATACAACCCGCATAGATCCGGTAGCTGTTCAGCAAAAATTACTTGCTTTCATCTTCATCAAGGCGGCGGATGGTATGGGATGTTCAGAAACCGCAAAATGTCTTGCCACTATTCCGGAAGTACAGGAGGTGCATCATGTTGCGGGTGAAGATTGTTATCTGATAAAGATCCGGACTGCAGATTCCGCCTCTTTAATGGACATCATGAGATCGAAACTCAGCATTATTCCAAAAATCGTATCAACCCGAACCACTATAGTTCTTGAAACGGTTAAAGAAGAAAACACAATTATAATACCTAAATAATATATCATGCATACAGTCTCCAAAACACCTCCTTCCACATTGATGGTGATAATGGCGTTCGCAGTCGTTTACATAGTTTGGGGGTCGACATATTTTTTTATCCGCATTGCAATAGAGGATTTTCCACCATTCATTATGGCCGCATTCAGATTTGTTGTTGCAGGAATACTGATGTTCCTGTGGTGCCTGTATAAAAAAGAGCAACTTTTCAACTGGCAGGATATTAAACCTGCGATTGTGAGCGGCCTGCTGATGTTGGTTGTTGGTAACGGAGCAGTAGTGTGGTCTGAACAGTACCTGGCAAGTTCCCTGGTTGCTATACTTGTGTCTGCAGGGCCGATATGGTTTGTTATGCTTGACAAAAAGAACTGGGGTGTAAATTTAAAAAGCAGGAATATCATTTTGGGTTTGCTGGTTGGATTCATTGGAGTGATAGTGTTGTTCAGCGAAAATGTCACGCAGGCGCTTTCAGGTACTGGTAGTAACTTGCAGATCATTGCTACCGGTTTGCTGGTAATAGGATCCATTTCATGGGCGGGCGGTTCATTATATTCTAAATATAAATCGACCGGAAATTCCAATTCGGTAAATACTGCCTGGCAGATGCTTAGTGCAGGTGTTCTCTTCTCTATTTTCAGTGTAATCAGTGGAGAGACAAAAACATTTGATGTTACTGCGGTATCAACAAATTCCTGGCTGGGATTGATTTACCTGATCATTATGGGTTCGCTTATTGGATACAGCGCTTATGTATGGTTGCTGAGCGTTCGCAGTGCAACATCGGTAAGTACGCACGCTTATGTAAATCCCATTGTGGCTGTGCTGCTGGGCGTTTTATTTGTCGGAGAAACATTAAGCCTGGTTCAGTTCGGAGGACTTGCCATAATTCTTTTCAGCGTACTTCTAATCAATCTGAATAAATATCGTAAATCAAAAAAGATTGTTGTTCCTGCAACACCTAAGACTGCCCATAAGGTTCATGGAGTAGAGGTTTGATAACAGTTGCCTGATGAAGCTTCATGTACCAAATTGATTAAATTCGTGTTTTAAGTATTTGTATGACCGATGAGTATTACATGAATCTTGCGTATAAGGAAGCGAAGAAAGCTTTTGATGATGCTGAGGTACCGGTTGGAGCGGTGATTGTGTTAAATGGTCAGGTCATTGCGCGTGGGCATAACCAGGTTGAAAGATTGAATGACTCAACGGCGCATGGCGAAATCATTGCACTGACATCTGCATTTAATTATCTCGGCAGCAAGTACCTGCCGGAAGCAAGTATTTATATCACGGTCGAGCCTTGCCTGATGTGTGCCGGCGCTCTCTATTGGAGTAAAATTTCAAAGATCGTTTGGGGTGCAAATGATGAAAAGAATGGTCACAAACGGATTACCGAACCACATTTTCCATTCCATCCCAAAACAGAGATTATCACCGGAATCATGAAAGATGAATGCGCTGCCCTGATGAAAGATTTTTTTAAATCGAAACGATAATTTGCGGAAAGTTCATGGAGAAATTTCACGGATACCTGAATTACAGGCTGAATAACCGGCACATATAACCGAAAAGGCGGTATACATAACCGAAAAGGCTGCCCTTGTATGGACAACCTTTTCGGTTATGTTACTGATAATAGATTTTGATCGGGCTCAGAGTTTTCTGATCTTAATGTTCTTGAACGAGAGTCCGCCACCATGATCCTGCAATGCGATTTGTCCTGATTTATTCATTCCCCAATCGGGTGCGTCCTTGAACTTGCTTTTTGCTTTAAGTGCCTGCCATTCAGGCGTCCACATCTCAAAATCAGCCACTTTTTCGCCGTTAAGCCAATGTTCAACATGCGCACCTTTTACCACAATTTTCGTTGTATTGTATTGCCCTGCTTCATTTGCTGTCAATTTAGAAGGTGGATGCATATTGTAATCAGCGCCACTTTTCTGCCAGTCTTCAAGTTTGTCTTTATATCCTTTGTCATCGATCAGCTGGTATTCATTTCCGGATAAATAGGATGTTTCTTTTTCTTCATTACAACGGTAAACAATGCCGCCATTTGCACCCGGTGCAACTTTCCAATCTATTAACAACTCAAAATTTTCGTACTTGCCCAGGGTAATAAGATCAGCCCTGTTTTTAACGCCTTCCAGTTTGCAACTCAATTCGCCGTTGACTATTGTCCATCCATCAGAAGGTTTGTTTTTATATGTTTTCCAACCTGCGGTGGATTTACCATCAAATAATAATTTCCAACCTTCTTTTTTTTCTTTTTCGGTAAGAGTGTTGTCCTTGCCGGCAGTGATGACAAAAGACATGGCAGTTATTGTGAAAACTGCAAAGATGAATTTTTTCATTTTATTTTTTTTAGTTGCCCTCCTGCGAAGGAGGGCGGTGAGCGAAGCGAGCGGGCATTGCCCTCCGAAGCTTTAGCGTAGGAGGGTGGTTGTTCTTTAGTTCCGCATTAGTTCTTAGGATGTGATACCAAAGAACAACCACCCCATGCCTTCGGCATTTCCCCTCCTTCGCAGGAGGGGAGTTTTTAAATCAATTTCATATTCTTCGGATCCCATTTAATTGGTTTCTCGCTGTAATAACTATCGTTACAAAGTAAGGCCGGTGCAGCAGCACGATAGCCAAAAACAGCATCTTCAATTACCGGTTTGCCACCGCGAATAGCCCGAATCCAGTTGTAATGATGATCGTAATGTGCGCCTTTATATCCTGTTTCAACTTTAAATTCCGTAATACCAGGCGCATTCATTTTTTTACGGTCATATTCCTTATCATATTGCCTTTCAGAAAAATATTTTGCATAGTTTTCAGGTGGCCAGAACTTGTTTTTTGTAAGAGTCACCTTATCCCATTCAACGTCCATTGTTCCTTCGTTACCCACCAGGCGCAAAGAACTGTTACCACCTGAGCCATCAACAAAATTTACACGGAGCGACAAGTTAAATGCACCATGTTTTTCTGAAGCGGGATAGTCAAACATACCTAAAAGGATATCTGGTACTTCGCGACCGTCTTTCCAATAACGAAGCCCGCCTGTTGACATGATCTTCGTTGGCCCGGTTGTTCCAACAATAGAATGCAGACTGGAGAAAAGATGTACGAATAAATCTCCGGATACGCCGGTACCATAATCTTTGAAACAACGCCAGCGGAAAAACCTTTTCGGATCAAAGGGACGGTCCGGATATTTATTTAAAAAGCGTTTCCAGTCAACTGTTTTTTCGTCTCCATCTGCGGGCATATCATATTGCCAGGCTCCACCCGGAGTGTTACGTGCCCAAAATCCTTCAGCATAATTTAGTTTACCTATAGCACCGGCTTCCAGTAATTCTCTGGCTTTTTCGTTGCCGAGTGAACTCATACCCTGACTTCCCACCTGGAACACAACTTTATTTTTAGCCTGTGCTGCCAGGACCTCTGGTCCTTCCGTTATATCATGTACCATTGGTTTCTCACAATAAACAGATTTTCCGCTATTCATTGCTGCAATGGAAATATCCTTGTGCCAGTGATCGGGAGTTGCAACAATTACTGCATCGATATCTTTTCTTGAGAGTATTTCGCGGAAGTCTTTTGTCACAAAAATATCATTGCCATATTTCTTTTTGGCGTCTGCAAGTCGTCCATCATAAAGGTCGCATGCAGCTACCAGTTTAACGCCGGGTATACTTGTACATGTTTCGGCATCTGCATTCCCCATACCGCCTGCACCAATCAGGGCTATCTGCACATTGTCATTTGCTGTGTAGCGTTCACGCTTCAACCATTCAATATGATGTTGTTCTTCTGCGGCATTTGCAAATGAAGGTATAATAGTAGCGGCGGCAACACCCTTACTTACCTTTTGAATAAAATTCCGGCGTGAATTACCGGTTGTCGAATTTTTGCTCATGTTGGCTTGTAAAAGATTTAATGATAGAATATTTTTCGCGGGTAATTTACTATAAAATCGTTGTTACGTTCTAAATAATAAACACTCAGATTGTGGCCACCTTTTTGATGGTAATTGATTCACTTCCTGTTCTTTGATGGCTATACAAATCTTTATGTTTGTTAATCAACCGAACAGGACTAAATTTGTTATATATCAACAGATCGTTTTTATACGGTCATTTAATCATTAATCTTTAATTAAAGTATTATGGCTTTTACACTCCCGGCGCTTCCTTACGCGCCAGACGCACTCGAACCTCATATAGATAGTACAACCATGCAGATTCATCATGGCAAGCATCATCAGGCCTATGTCGATAATTTGAACAAAGCGGTTGCAGGCACACCTAATGAAAATAAATCAATTGACGAAATCGTTGCAGTTGCAGGCTCAATCAGCCCTGCTGTACGCAATAATGGTGGTGGACATTGGAATCATAGTTTTTTCTGGCAGGTATTGGCTCCCGGAGCCGGAGGTGCCCCGACAGGTAAAATTGCAGAAGCGATCAACAGTACTTTTGGATCATTTGATGCTTTAAAGGAAAAACTTAATGCAGCAGGCGCTACCAGGTTTGGTTCAGGCTGGGCATGGCTTATAGTAAAAGATGGCAAACTTGAAGTTACTTCTACACCTAACCAGGACAATCCGTTGATGGATGTTGCTGAAGTTAAAGGTACTCCGGTTTTAGGAGTGGATGTTTGGGAACATGCATATTATCTTAAGTACCAAAATAAGAGACCTGATTATCTGGCAGCATTCTGGAATGTGGTTAACTGGAAAAAAGTCAATGAAAATTTCGAAAAAGCTTCCAAATAATTTAATCGAATTTTTATATTGATCCCGGCAGGTAAGCCGGGATTCTTTTTTAAACTTTTTATATTTATCACATGAAAAGACTTACACCGTTTGCAATCGCTGCTTCGATCGTATTGTTTACTGCATGTTCCGACGGAGGGAAAGAAGTGCTGGTAATGGGAAGTGGTAAAGTTACATTGGGTGAAAATAGTGTCACTATTGAACCTGGCAGCCGTCATAATGAAGAAAAACTTCGTGTTACAGGTGATAAAATAACAGTGAATGGTTTTCCGGGTGTTACTGAAGTTCCGGTAACAGAAGCCGGTTTATACATTTTGAATCTGAAAAAAGATACACTGGTTGGAAGTTATCAGCGTGTTGTTGAAGGAATGAGTGGAACCAGAATAACACAGGATATTCTGAAGAAGCGTGTTGATAGCCTTAATCAATTAATGGTTGGCTCCAATGTGAATGCTGCTAACAGAAACTTTTTTCTTCCCCCAGGTCAAATAGCAAAGATCACTACTAACACCAATGCACAAGTGATCGGGCCCTATCTTAACGTGCCAACAAGCTTTGAAGGCGGTAAAGAGCATGAAATTTATAAGTTTTCGACGAACAAAGAAATAAATGAATTGATTCAGAAGCTAAAGCCGATAATGAATCCGACTGATTCGGCGAAGTAATAGCTCCCCTCCTGCGAAGGAGGGGAACGAGCGAAGCGAGGGGGTGGTTGTTCTTTGGTCTTCGAAGGTTATTAGTATACAGTTACCAAAGAACAACCACCCCTGTCGTCTTCGACGCCTTCCCCTCCTTCGCAGGAGGGCAGCTTTAGGGCACCGGATCCTCCCCATGACCACCCCAGGGATGACATCTCGAAATACGTTTAACAGACAGCCAAAACCCCTTGAAGAGGCCATACTTCTGTAACGCTTGCAACGCATAATTTGAACACGACGGCGTGAAGCGACATTGCGGACCTAGCAACGGAGATATGAGCAACTGATATATTTTTATCAGTACAATAAAGGGGTAACTTAATATCCGCATTATTGATTTCATTTAAATTGATCTGATAGTTTCCTTAGTGCCTTTTTCATCTTTTCATCAACAACATCATATGTCGGCACTTCTTTCCCGGTGTAAATTATGAAAATAGCTAAATGTACATTTGCTGACGAAAGCTGATCTAAGAAATCTGCTCTTTGCCTGCGAAAGCTTTCCCTTAATAATCTTTTGATCCTGTTGCGATCAACCGCTTTTTTAAAATTCCGGCTGCTGGCACTGAACCCGGCCTGCAAAACATGATCACCTTTCTCAATAATTTTATAACTGATCCGGATAGGAAAAACGGCAATACTTATTCCCTCACTGAATAACTTTTCAATGATCTTACGGCTTTTTAACCTTTCATTTTTGCCTAGTGTCTGCTTTTCGATGATGGGCCAAAGTTAAGTCTTAATCTCAGTTTACCGAACTGTCAGACAGAACTGTCAGACAGAACCCGGTAATAAAGCTTAGTCAAAGACTCATGATTGCATCTTACCTGATTCCAATATCTTTATCCTCTCAGAAAATCATTGTTTTGTATTTATTCATTTATGCCATCGACTTCTAATAATTTCCCGGGTTCCAGAAAAACAACAGCAATCATAATTGGTGCCGGGCCTGCCGGCTTAACCGCAGCATATGAATTACTCACTAAAACAGACATTATTCCCATTGTCATTGAAGCCGACAAGCAGGTAGGTGGTATTTCAAAAACAATAGATTATAAAGGAAACAAAATAGACATCGGCGGGCATCGTTTTTTCTCAAAATCCAAAAGAGTTCTTGATTGGTGGTTACATTTTATGCCATTGGAGTCGGAATTTAATGCACCAGAAGTTGAGCTGCACTTTCAGAATCAGAAAATATCACATATACCGGGCCATTCAATGATCACTGACGAAAATAAAGTGATGCTGGTCCGCAAACGTAAATCGAGAATATTTTACCAGAAAAAATTATTTGATTATCCCTTGAGTTTAAGCGGCTCTACCTTATCGAGGTTAGGCCTGGTGAAAACTTTTAAAACCGGCCTTTCTTACTCCTATGCGAAAATATTTCCCATCAAACCGGAGTTAACACTTGAAGAATTTTTTATTAACAGGTTTGGAAGAGAGCTCTACGAAACTTTTTTTAAAACCTATACCGAAAAAGTCTGGGGCGTTCCCTGCAATAAAATTCCCGCTTCATGGGGTCAGCAGAGAGTTAAAAATCTTGATGTTGGCAAACTCATCAGCCATGCGATCAAAACAATGTTTAAAGCCAACAAAAGTATTGATCAAAAAGGGACAAGTACCAGTCTTATCGAGCAATTTCTTTATCCAAAGTTTGGTCCGGGACAAATGTGGGAAACAGTTGCTGCCGAAGTAACAAAGCTGGGTGGCAAAATATTGCTGAATACAACGGTAACCTCAGTTACCGGCGACGAGAGCAATAATATCCGGTCTGCTGAATACATGGACTTACAAACAGGTACCAAAGCCACTCTCGCAGGCGATTATTTTTTCTCTACGATGCCAATAAAGGACCTTTTTAATAACATGTCCGGACTGACTGTGCCGGAAGAAATAAAAAAAATCGCCGGTGCCCTTGAATACCGTGATTTTTTAATTGTTGGTATACTTGCAGACAGGTTGGTTTTAAATGAAAAAGATGGTTCGCCTATAACTGATAACTGGATTTATATACAGGACAAAAACATTGAAGCAGGAAGATTACAATTGTTCCACAACTGGAGCCCTTATATGATTTCCGGGATTCAGAATAAATGGATAGGTGTCGAATATTTTTGTAACAACACCGATCCATTTTGGAATTTACCGGATCAGGAATTATCTGCAAAGGCTATCGCAGAAATGGAGACTATCGGAATTGTCAACCGGAATGATGTTAAAGACACCCTCGTTGTCCGCGTAAAAAATGCTTATCCCTCTTATCATGGTGCATATAAGGATTTTGATAGAGTTCAGCATTATCTGAACACCATCGAGAACTTTTTCCCAATCGGCAGAAACGGAATGCATCGCTATAACAACAGCGATCATAGTATGCTCACCGCCATGGCTGCCGTAGAAAATATTATTTCAGGGAAAAAAGATAAAACGAACATCTGGGAGATCAACACAGAAGATAATTATCATGAAGAGTCCTGATAAGATCATCAATTCAGGTTCAATTAACCGGAGGCCCCTTGCGTGTTTCGGTAAGCTATAAAAAAACCCCGCACGTGCGGGGCTGAATATTGTTCGGTTGCGATAGCTTGCTATTATTTTAAGCGACTCTCGTCAGAAACACTTAGTTTCCTCCGTCCTTTCGCTCTACGGCTTGCCAGTACTTTACGGCCATTGGCTGTTTGCATACGTTTACGAAAACCGTGAACAGATTTACGGCGGCGCCTGTGTGGCTGGAATGTACGTTTCATTGTTTACTTTTTTAATATTACTAACCCGTTTCTGGAATATTGCCTGTGGAGAAACAGGCATCATTTCAATCTACAGCACGGGCACCATCCCGTATCTGCGGTGAAAGGGACGGCAAAGGTAATAAAAAATGAGTATCTGATCCAACTGATAATTCGGTTTTTTTGACCTTTTCTGTAAGTTCCTATTTGTATGTTATAGAAAACGACCCATTTGTTATCTGCACTGAACCACCACCCAGTATATCAGAAGCTTTAAACTGGAAAGTGCCCCTGATCTTTTTGGCTGATTTGTTATGTTCCTGGATCACCAGCTTTCCCGATTCAGCCATATATGAAGAATTGATGGATTTCGCATAAATTCCCACATATCCGGTAAATAAATCAAAATCATAAGTGCCGGCAACCGTGCTCAATGGAATCTGGAATCCAATCGCATTGGTGCCATCAGTCTGTGCCCCATTCAGCATCAGTTTATCCTGGTAAATCATCCCTGTTACCATTTTCGCCTCATGATTTGTTGAGTCAATCCTCGCTTTCAAAAAATCACCGGCGACTGTTCCGCCACCTGTCCCACCACCGCTTCCGGATGAATCGGTACTGCCGAAAGACAGATTATCAAAAATTCCGTCAACGACCGTTTTCCGGCCGTTATCCAGATCCCTGAACATATTGAATTGAAAGGTCCCTGAGACGGTTTTCTTAACCAAATCTATTTTAGTCACCGTCACAATACCTCCGGCATCTGTGAGAGAATTACCCTGATTTGTTGTGTATGCTGCCAGACTGCCTTCAGCATCATCGGTCCAGGCTGCGGCATGCGTTGCATTCTGATCGAGCTGATACTGGCCGGTTGCAGTACCGGTCAAAGTAATAATAAGAGACTTATTGTCTTTACTCTGGCCATAAATGCTCGTAATGCCCTGCGCCATGGATGCTCCTGCAAGCTTGTCGGCCACCCAGGGTTTGCCGTTTATTTTCATTTTCAGCGACCCGTCGAGTTTATCGGTATGGCCAGTAGATCCAAGCGTATCAATACTTTCTTCTTTTCCGCATCCGAGCAGGAATAGCAATCCGAGCGCGCAAAGGCCGGTCTTAATACAATTAAACATTTTCAGGGTGGGATTTAGGTATAAAAATTTTACACTAGATACATAAAAAGGTTCAGAATAATAAATATCCGACAGCGAAACCAGCAAAGTTTAATTTACTTTAACGACAAGTGTTCTGCATGCAATTCCTCTCCATAAAATATGGTTGCATGATTTTCAAAATCAGCGTTTGAGTCGGTAGTATAAAACTTCCTTTTCCCGTTCCTGCTGATCCTTTCATGGATCTCCTTATGCCTCTCCAGGTATTGGCAGAGGCTGTCAGCGACAATTTCACCCTGCGCTATCAACTTAACATTCGGAGGCAAACTCGCCCTGATCTGATCCATAATCAGCGGATAATGAGTGCAGGCGAGCAATACGGTGTCTATTGCGGGATCCTTTTCCATTAGTATCTCCGTATGCTTTCGTATAAAGTATCCGGCCCCTGGAGTAAGATGTTCATTATTTTCGATCAGTGGCACCCAGATCGGACAGGCGTGCTGAGTAACCCGGAGGCCTGGATAAAACTTCTCAATTTCAATTGCATAACTGTTTGATTGCACAGTGCCGGCAGTAGCCAGCAATCCAATATGCCCGGATTCTGTATGTTTTCCTATAATTTCCGTTGTGGGCCGAATTACTCCCAGCACTCTCCCTGAGCCATCTAACAAAGGCAGATCATTTTGCTGAATAGTACGTAATGCTTTGGCAGAAGCAGTATTACACGCAATAATTACAAGCGGGCAATTCATACTGAAAAACCACCTCACACATTCATGCGTATAACGGTAAACAGTATCAAACGACCTGGGGCCATAAGGCGCACGCGCGTTATCACCGAGATACAGATAATCATACTGCGGAAGTTTTTTTACTATCTCCTTCATAACAGTAAGTCCGCCATAACCTGAATCGAAAATGCCAATCGGGGATTCCATAGACCACAAATTTAATAAACGAAAAAGCCGTTTCGCCAACCATAAGTTGGAAAAACGGCCTGTTATTTAAGTCAGCCCTTGCTGATTAATTTTTAGTCTTTGGCTTAACTGGTTCTTTTACCGGCTCTTTAGTAGCAGGTGCTGGATTTATAGCATCAGGATTTGTTGCAGAGCCTGTATTGCTTGAAGCATTAGCCGGCAATTTAATGTTCAGCTTTTTTGCAACGAGCGATAATACATTATCACCGGGAGGCGCAACCAGAATACTTTCTCTTTCGAAAATATAACTGTAGCCATTTTCTTTTGCAACAACCTGGATAGCGTCCAATGCTTTTTTATAAATAGGCCCCATCAAACCCTGTTGTCTTTCCGTTAATTGTTGTTGGATCCTTTGTTCTTCACCCGCAAGCCCCTGGTACATTTTCTGCAATTCAGTGCGTTTTACTTCTTTTACGGCAGAAGGAAGTGTAGCAGAATCTTTATAAAATTTGTCAATGCTGGCTTGTAAACTTGCTTCTTTATCTTTCAGATTTTGAACAAGAGCTTCCTGTAATTGACGAACTGTTGTATCTGCCTTTGCATACTCAGGCATAGAATTAATTAGTTCCTGGGTACTGATATACCCATACTTACTTTGAGCAGTTACCTGGTTGGAGGCCGCCATCAGCACAATAGCAAACAAACCGATAGAGAAAAACTTTTTCATTATTCTTTGTTTTTTTAGGTCGCAGAGATACACTAATGCGATGTTGTTTTAGTTTTGAATTGTATTTAAAAATATAAGTTGCGAAAACACATCACTTGGTTGTATTTGCCGCATGCGTTGGTTTTTATTTAACACCCAGTTCTTTCAGCACATCCTCGCTCCGGTCTAATTTGGGGTCGGCAAAGATAACAGTAATTCCTTCACTTTTATCTAAAATAAAGTCAAATTGACGGTTCACCGCGATTTTCTGAATGGCAGTGTAAACCTTGTCCTGTATGGGTTTGATGAGTTCCTGACGTTTTTTGAACAGATCTCCTTCAAAACCAAAGCGTTTGCGCTGCAAATCCCTTACTTCCTTCTCACGAACGAACAATTCGTCCTCGCGGCGCTTTTTCAGCTCATCGCTCAACATAACTTGCTCAGCGTCAAAGTCTTTGTACATCTTATCCAGTGCCACTTGTTTGTCGTCAATTTCTTTCTGCCACTGACCGCTGAACTGGTCCAGCTTTTTCTGAGCGTCTTTATAATCGGGAATTTTATCTAATATGTATTTGGTGTCCACGATACCATAACGCTGAGCCTGCACCATAGTCAGTGAAAGGACCAGGGCAGTAAAAATCATTAATTTCTTCATATAAGTTTTTTAACCGTTTAGTATTGGGATTGAAGATAATGCAAATACCTTTTTACACATAGCAGATCCTAGAACAAAATATTATCAGGATCCGAAGTTTTATTCAGGTTCAAAACCGAGCATAAACGTAAACCGGCTGGCATCTTTGAAGCTGCCCCCTGGTTTCAGGCGGTCAAAGCCCACACCGTAGTCAAAGCCGAGCAAACCGAACATTGGCAGAAAGAACCTTGCACCCACACCAGCACTTCTTCTAAGGCGGAATGGATTGTAAGACTTATAATCGAACCAGCCATTAGCTGCTTCGAACCATACTGTTCCATAAATGGTGCTGCTTGGATTGGTTGTAAATGGATATCGCAGTTCGAGTGTGTACTTATTGAACATAGTGAAGAACTGACTCGCATTCTGCTGATCAGGATTCACCTTTGGATCGGAATTTTCATACACCGGATACCCCCTGTGGGCAATAATGTCATAACCCAGGATGAAGTTTCCGTTTGCAAGTCCCGCATCACCAACCTGGAATCTTTCAAATGGCGAGAACTCAAGTTTTTTATTATACCGTCCCATGAAACCATACTTCGCAGCAACTTTCAATACAAACTGGTTTGTACGGTCCGCTCCAAAGGCACGACCGATCGGAATGTACCATTCCGCATTAAAACGCCATTTATGGAATTCAGGAAGTTTGAAACTATTTTCTGCCGTAATGTTTTTATTAAACAGTGAATACGGTGGGGTAAACTGACCGCTCAGCAGGAAGTTGGAACCACTTGTCGGAAATATCGGGTTAGGACCGGCAGAATTACGACCAAGTGCCACTTTAAAACTCACGTTATTTGAAGTTCCGTTCGTAAAGCTGGAAGAAAATATCGGATAGTTATTCAGCTTGTATTGCGTATAACTCAAAGAGTAAACCAGGGAGAAATAATCGTCCGGCCATTTCAGTTGCTTACCAAGAGAAACAGAAGCACCAAAGTTCTTCAAACTATTTGTGTCACTGAAAAAATACCTGTTTGTACTTTGGTTATAACCACCTGTACGAAACAAACTTTTATAAATAGCAACGGTCAGAGAATTTTTCTTCTTACCACCAAGCCAGGGCTCTGTGAATGAAAAATTATAACTCTGGTAGGCCCGGCCGTTAGACTGTACACGTAAACTGAGTTTCTGACCATCGCCGGTAGGTAACGGATCCCATGCAGATTTTTTCAGAATATTTTTGATGCTGAAATTATTAAATGATACACCGAGTGTACCTGTCAGTCCGATTCCACCACCCCATCCGGCTGAAAGTTCCAGCTGATCAGAAGATTTTTCTTCAACTGTATAATTGATATCTACTGTACCATCGTCCGGATTCGGAACAGGATTGATCCCTATCTTTTCCTGGTTAAAGAAACCAAGCTGCGCTATCTCACGATTAGTTCGGATCAGTTCCTGCCTGCTGTATTTTTCGCCTGGTAATGTTCTCAGTTCCCGCCTGATAACATGCTCCTTGGTTTTTTCGTTGCCGGAAATAGTTATGTTCTTATAAACTGCCTGCGGGCCTTCAACAATACGAATCTCGAAATCGATAGTATCATTGTAAACAGCAGTTTCAACCGGCTGGATGCGTGAAAAAAGATAACCATCATCCTGGTAAAGGCTGTTGATATCTCCACCTTCAGCAGTGAGCTCTGTGCCCAGCTTTTTATTCAAAGTTGCCAGGTTGTATATATCTCCTTTTTTAATACCTAGGATCAGATTCAGTATAGAATCGCCATATTTTGTATTTCCTTTCCAGGCGATGTTTCCAAAATAATATTTGCGGCCCTCTGCAACTTTAAGATCCACAAACAGATTGCCTTTATTATTGAAGTACTGCGTGTCTTTCTCAATCTCCGCATCGCGAAAACCAAGAGAGTTATAGTAACTCAACACTTTCTGCTTATCTTCTTCGTATTTTTTTTCATTAAACTTGGCAGAAGAAAACAATTTAAACCGGAAATAAGGATCAAGTAATTCTTTAGTTTTTGTTACGGAAAGAAAACCTGCTTCACCCAGGTATTCGCGGAAGCTTGGCGTTGAGTTATCTCCGTAAGGGCTGTTCTGTTGAATAGGATGCAGCGACAAACGCGACATCTCTTTTGTGCCCTTCAATTGCTTTTTCAACTTTAGTTCACTCACCGCTTCATTGCCATAGAAGTTCACATCACTGATCCGGACTTTGCTACCTTTTTCAACAATAAAATTCAGGATAACAGAATTTGGAAGTGCAGGATCAGGAATTTCCTGAATAGTAACCTTTGCACTCTGAAATCCTTTTTCGGTATAAAATTTCTGGATAGCTTCTGTTGCATTCAGTTTTACATTCTCAGTAACAACTCTTCCCGAAACAAGACCCGTCTTTGGCTTCAGTTCATCGATCTCAGATTTCTTCACAGTTCCTTTCAAAAAGTATTTTGATAAGGCCGGGCGCTCAAGCACATTGATCTCGATAAATAAATTAGATCCTTCCAGTTTCGTAAAAAAAATCTGCACGTTTGAGAACAAATGATTGTTCCAAAGTTTATTTATTGCTTTACTGAAATTATCGCCACCCGGAATGGTAACCCGCTCGCCGATATTGAGGCCTGAAATAGAGATGAGCAATTGTTCGTCGTATCTTTTGGTACCGGTAACCTTGACACCGCCAATAATATATTCTTTGGGTTGTTTGGATTCTGTGATTTCAAGTAACCGGGGATCGATGGAGTCGGGAATGGTATCTTTTGAAGAGCCTGGAATGGTGTCTGTAACCTGCGCGCGGAGTGCATCAGAGATGGTCAAGGTAAAGATCGTTAAAAATAAAATCTGAGTAATCTTCCGCAGCATTCCGGTTTTTTTAAAGATGAGCAAATTAAAAGGATTTATTAAAAATGATATGTTAAAGATATTGTCCCGGGCTCGCGGCGGAACGAATTCTCTGACAATAATGGCAGATTTCATTGTTAATCTGGTCACCGGTTTTGCCGAAACGCCTTTCTCTTTTCTGATAGTCGAGAATGGCTTCATACAGGTTTTCTTTCCGGAAATCGGGCCAGCGGACCTGGGTAAAGTACAATTCAGCATATGCGAGCTGATAAAGCAGAAAATTGCTTATCCTGTATTCACCGCTCGTCCTGATCATTAGTTCGGGATCAGGTAACTGGCTAGTAGTAAGATATTTCTGTAATGTGCTCTGAGAGATCAATGCCGGGTCAAGATTACCGGCTTTTACATCGAGGGCGATATTCTTGACTGCTTCCAGTAATTCCCACCGGCTGCTGTAACTGAGAGCCATGATGAGGTTGAGGCCGGTATTTTTGCCCGTGATCTCAAGCGACTCGTTAAGCTGGTTCTGTGCATATTCGGGTAACATTTTTATGTCGCCGATCACGTGCAGCCTGATATTATTTTTGTTGAGTGTTTCTGTTTCCTTCCTGATCGTTTCTGCCAGCAATTCCATCAGCCCCAGCACTTCATATTCCGGACGATCCCAGTTCTCCGTGGAGAATGCATATAAAGTCAGGTATTGGATGCCCAGTTCAGCGGCACCTTCCACGATATCCCGTACGCTCTCAACCCCATGAAAGTGGCCGTAAAGTCGATCCTGACCTTTTTCCTGTGCCCATCTGCCATTACCATCCATAATGATGGCAATATGCCTGGGCAGTCGATCCATATTAATTTGCTCCTTCAGGCTCTGCATACCTCTTTTTTTGAAGGGAGCGAAGGTACAAAAATATTAAGTGGGGCAAGGTTTTTAGTTAGCAGTAGGACAACGATAAGAAGTAATATTAAACGATACAAAGACCTCGGCAATAATATACTGGTCTTTTTGTTTGGAGAAACCCCGCTGCCGGCCCTCGGTCCCGATCACTTCACCTGTTTCATACGAACGATCCTGCAACAGCCTGGCCTGTGAAGGCGTGCCATCCGGAAGTAATGGGAATTTGTCCGCGCCAACATAAGTCTGGCTGACATCATCCAGGTAATCGGTCGTGGTGAAGCGGTGTGTAACTTCTGCTCCGATATTTATACGGTCATTTATGGCATATTTTACGCCGACACCCATAGGGAAAGCAAAAGCCATAGTATTGTATGGCTTCCTGTCAGGATACGCTGCCGAACCCTGGCCCTCGGTGCCGAGTGTACGTAAGAAGATCTTTTGTTTATTGAGGAACGCATACGGATCATAGCTGAAGACACCTGCACCAATCGTAACATAGGGAGTAAAGGCATGATACGGATCGCCCGGCAAAAATTTGAAAAAATTAAAATCTCCCTGTACCGCAAGTTCAAAAATATTTGAATTGAAACTCAGATTGCGGCGGCGCTGATAGTCATTATCTTTGGAATAAATATCGGAATAACCCAGCTGGGTGAAGTGTCCGCTGACCCTCATGGCAATATAGTTGCCAAATTGTTTACGGAAAAACGCTCCCACGGCAATTTTGGGCCGGTTCAGCCGGGCCTGGGTGTTCAGATCACCGAAATAGTGCGATGCGCCAAGTGATAACCCGATTTCACCCTGCTGAACAATACTCTCATATTGAGCATTGGTAAAAAAAACAGTACTAACCAGTAAAACAACAAAAAACAGTTTCTTCATAAATTCAGTATAAAATTAATTAGTCTTGAAAGAACGGTTTTCACTGGGTTGGAGACTGTTTATTTTAAGAGTACTGTAAGCGGGCGTTAATATATCAACTAAAATTGGTTGTTACAATCCTGTAACGCAGGAATTTTGTTTTTCTTTTGTATAAAAAGTTAATTTCTTGTGTCAAGTCCCCAGGACAGTTTGTTCCGAAGGGTTTGCAGGAAATTATTTTCGTTCAGACGCACCAGGCTCATCGTAAAAGTCTCTCTTCTGACAGCCAGTTGAATTTTTCTGTCGACGACCTCCCGTCTGGAATCCAAAGCAACAATGAAATGTTCGGTCCGGCCCTCCACCTCAAACGAAATAATATTATCATCCGGTACCACAATCGGCCTCACGTTCAGATTATGCGGCGCTACCGGTGTAATTACAAAGCTTTCCGAATCGGGAAATACAATTGGTCCGCTACAACTGAGCGAATACCCGGTGGACCCTGTCGGCGTCGAAACGATCAATCCATCAGCCCAATAAGTATTCAGAAATTCCCCATTAAGATACGTGTGAATCTTGATCATGGGTGAGGTATCGGTCTTATGAATGGCAAATTCATTCAGGCCATAAGGAACATTATCGAATAGTAACTGGTTGGCATCAAGGTGTATCAGCGATCTTTTATCGATAACGATGGTCCGGTTTACTATTGCACGAACCGCCTTATGCAGCTCGTCGCGCCCGATACTCGCCAGAAATCCCAGCCTGCCAAAATTGATACCGATCACCGGGATGTTTTTATCCTTTACCAGTATAACAGTGTCCAACAGAGTACCATCACCACCAAGACTTATCAGGAAGTCGAATGAATCGTCCAGCTGATCGGGGCTTGTAAACGTGGATATGGCTGCAGGGAAATTGAATGCTTTTATGGCTTCATAAAAAGGATAATAAATAACCGGATCGATTTTTTCTTTTGCCAGTTCTTCCAGGAGTTGTAGTACCTGAACATGATTGTCCACATCTATAACCCGGCTGTATATAGCTACTTTCATCTGATGCAAACTTATAAAGAAGATTAAAAATCACCCTTGATGTGTAAAAATAAGCCGTTTTCTCCCAATTGATTGAAACTGTAATCAACCCGGATAATAAAATCATAAAAGGTTACCACATCAATCCCAAGGCCAGCCGTGTACAGCATACGATTAGTAAGCGAATTGGCTGCTGAGTTTTTGCTATAGGAATAACCTAAATCCCCAAAAGTCCGTGCATAAATACGGAAAGGTATCTTGTCGTGGGATTTGCTTTTTAGATAGGTGGGAACACTGAAACGGAACAGTTCGCGCCGGAAGGTCTGACGGGAAAGTATACCCGCAACACCGTCTATTACGTATTTTTCATACCCACGCAGATAGAAATCTGCGTAACCGAACATTCGCTGATTAATATAAGGCTGATCGAATGGTAGCCTGAGTGTTCCCTGGCCCTGCCACCCGAAATAGGTTTTTTTGGCGATCTCGTAGTTCATGTTGAGCTTTCCGCCAAACTGCCACATATTCATATTAGCATGAATTCCCCGTTTCAGAAAATTAAATTCGCCCTGCCATCCTTTTAAGGGGAAAGGAATATAATCCACATTAAAATAACTTACGGTATAGCCCAATTCAGGATAGCTGATGCTGGTGCGGCCATTGTTATAATATTTAGGATTCAGTGACACGACGCCACTGTCTACCTGCTCATTGGTAAAACCAAGCCTTACCCCGTGAAACGTTCGCAGACCGGGTCTGTATGTATATTCAATTGAGCCGTTCCACCTGCGCACGCCTTTATCAAGGCTGTCGATAAACATCTGCTGGTTACCGATAGTATTATAGTTCACCTCCTTGTTGAGAGAATAACTGAAACCGATCTTGTAACCGTTTTTTAAAGATTTATCTGCATATGGCTGATCATACTGAAACTCTATCTGACGGCTATAACCGGTGATGAGCCACAGGCGTAATTTATCATTGCGTCCCGTAAAATTATAATGCGTAAACTTAAAGCCGTAATTCACCCGATCGAACCGATAGCCCTGTTTAGCCCATTCGGACAAGTTCCGGTCGATAGGCTTTAAATGCGGAAGTGGAAAAACATACCATCGCTCTTTCACCTGGATCACGATATCAACCAGATTGCCACGAAACGATTTCAGGGCAACGACGGCTTCATTGAATAGTTTGGTATTCATGAGCTGCTGCCGTCCAATCTCAAAACCTTTTACCAGGTCAGGGAGATAAATGGAATCGCCGGTCTTAAACGGAAGTTCCCGGGCAACGATATACGATTTTGTTCTTTTGTTTCCTGCGATGAAGATTTCACCAACAACGAAAGGTGTTCCGCTGGTTGGTGAAGAGGAAATAACCTTTGACGGACTTACTTCCGGAACCGAATCCAGGCCCGATTGCTGGGCATGAGTGATTGCGGTACACAAAACAAACAAACAATTTAAACAGTAGTATTTGTTACCCATCCGCATGCCGCCTTACTCGCTATGTGATTTAAATTAAAATATATATACTATAAAACCCGGGCCACCGAGTTATCTGAACAAAAATCAGGTCCGTAATATAGTGTTTATCAGTAACCTCATTCACAAAACCCGGGAAGGTAGCCAGATCAGATATTGAGATAGTTCATCAGATGGTCATAATTATCTTTTAGCTCATTTTCATACAACTCTTCCCCGAAATAATATTTGATCTGATATTCGTAGCGCTGAAAAGTTGCGATAATATCACTGATCTCAAACTTGTTGATCTTGAGGGTTACAAAAAAAGCTGATACTGCAGGGTCCCAGTAAGTATTGAGCTGTGTAATCTGTGCATCGTTTGTTTCAACCAGTTTACTAATCTCAGAAAAGGAAAAATTGCGCTGATCCATTTCAAGGACGATCACACCACCCGGGTCACTTGCACCAGTTATCTTACCAAAATTTTTTAGCAGATCGGTTGCCTGGATAACTCCGATGAATTCATTCTCTTTTTCAACAACCGGTACAACGGTAAGATTATAATCGTTGGAAGCCTGGATCGCTTCTATGAAATGGGTGTTGGCATGCACGGCAATCCTGGAAAAATGGTCGCTTGCAGTACTCAAAACAGCCATTTCATCCATGTTCAGCAGGTCGTTTTCAAAAACAAGGCCCAGGTATTTGTCCTGAGCCACGACTGCAAGTTGCGATACATGGAACTCGCCCATGAGCTCCAGCGCCTGGAACACCGTGTCATCGGGGTTCAGGCTAGGGACAATAGATGATATAATGTCTTTGTTTAACACGTACGGGGAATTTTTACTCTTTACGAATCTTGTTAATCACACCATTTACATATAATATACGTAGAATAGCTTACATATAATATATACGTAGAATAGCGGTTATTGGTATGCAAGACGGCAAGAATCAGGCGACCGCTGCAGGTTCGCTCAATTTTGTCAAAAATTTATGAAGGATTGAGTTGAACTCACCTGGCGTTTCCATCATGGGCGCATGACCACATTTATCAATAAAATGCAGCTCACTGTTTGGAATCAGACGTTGGAACTCTCGTCCGACAAACGGTGGTGTTACAGCATCGTTATTTCCCCAGACCAGCAGTGTTGGCTGTTTAATCTGGCTTATTTCTTCTCCAAGATTATTTCTGATGGCCGATTTGGCGAGTGCAATGATCTTGATAGCCTGAATCCTGTTATTCACAATACCATAAACCTCGTCTACCAGTTCATTACTCGCCACCTTTGGGTCATAAAAGGTTAATTCAGTTTTTTTCCTGATATATTCATAATCGCCCCTTTTGGGGTAAGTATCACCCATTCCGTTTTCGAAAAGGCCCGAACTGCCAGTCAGGATCAGGGATTTGATTCTTTCCGGATGTTTCAACGCATGCAATAATGCAACATGACCGCCGAGCGAATTGCCCAGCAAATGCACCTGTTTATAGTCTTTATGTTCTATGAATTTGTGTACGAATTTTTCAAGCCCTCCCACAGAAGTATGAAGCAGGTCGAGTTCAAACAAAGGGAGCATGGGCACCACTACCCGGTAATGCTGCTTGAAATATTCAATTAAATCCATGAAGTTGCTAAGCGCACCAAAAAGCCCGTGTAACAGGACCAGTGGTTCCCCCTCACCCTCTTCAATAAATTTGAATTTTTGTTCTTGTTTAATCTCGTAATTCATCGTCTAAGTCAGTTCAGGTCAATCAATTAACTGCTAAAATACTTGATTTAGCTGAAAAAAACCACCCCCTTGCAAAGCAAAGAACATTTTTCTTAAATGTCAAATTTAGTGCAATGCCGGGCGAATCCCTTATTAATTTAACCTTCAGTACCTGCTTTACAACTGATTGCCCGTTATTGTTGGCCTTTTGGTAGTGGCGCCTTTTCGGATAACCTGGTAAAAAAATCCCGAAGTTCTTCAAACATGTCCCTGAACCATGGTATTAATGTCCCGATGCCATCTATTACAAATGGACCCACGGGTTTAATAAAGCGATAAGTAGTGGAATTTTCAAGCGTATCCGGATCTATAAGGTTCAATTCCACTGCATAAAAGAGGATAACGCTGAAAATCAATATAT
>Ga0193752_1000882_pt1 | contig 26888 bp, 25 predicted proteins | sample H1c1metaG_FD_144924 | JGI IMG/M metagenome (GOLD analysis project Ga0193752, IMG submission 144924) | Soil microbial communities from a riparian zone of the East river system, Colorado, United States - H1c1 | ecosystem: Environmental > Terrestrial > Soil > Riparian zone | place: USA: East River...
CCAACCTGAACAAGATCAGGATGATCATTGAGCCTTGTTCGGTGCCACCTGCAAAAAAGATAGCTGCCGCCAACCTGGATGGCCTGTATTTAATTACACCCAATGAAGATGAGCTGCCTGCATTGTGCAGCGATGCAGCTACCACTACAGATGAACAGATAAAAGAACTGCTCGACAGGGGCGTACAATATATATGGCTGCACCAGGGCGTTGATGGCTCTGCCCTGTACAAGAAAACAGAGACCCTTAAACTGAATGCACCCAATGCCAGCGTGGTGGATTGTACCGGTGCAGGCGATGGATCGGTAAGCGGTTTTATCTTATCAAAATATTTTGGTAAAGACAACCTGAACAGCCTGCGCACTGCACATACATTGAGTGCCGAGATACTGCAGGTAAAAGGCGCCATTGCCACACACCTTACGCAGGAAAAATTATTGCAACAGGTTTCTAAATACTACGAAGAATAATGGGCCACCTGCTTTTACAAATTCTGCCCGAAGTTGAGCAGGCATTGCAACTGGGAAAGCCTGTTGTTGCATTGGAGAGCACCATCATTTCGCATGGTATGCCTTACCCAAAAAATGTGGAGACAGCCAAGGCTGTAGAAGACATGGTTCGTGCAAACGGTGCTACTCCTGCTACCATTGCCATCATGGATGGAAAATGTTATGTGGGTTTAACTCCTGAGCAGCTTGAACTTTTTGGCAATGCAAAAGGGGTTTGGAAAGTAAGCCTGCGTGATATTCCTTATGTGCTCAGTAAAAATTTAAATGGTGCTACCACGGTTGCTGCTACCATGCGTATTGCAGCTATGGCCGGTATAAAAATATTTGTAACCGGTGGCATTGGCGGTGTACACCGCGGCGCTGAAAACAGCATGGATATTTCTGCCGACCTTACCGAGATGGCGCAAACATCGGTAGCAGTTGTATCGGCAGGGATAAAATCAATTTTAGATATCGGTTTAACATTGGAATACCTGGAAACAAAAGGAATTCCTGTTGTTACTTATCGGCAGGATGCATTGCCTGGTTTTTATTCTTCCAACAGCGGTCATGCTTCTCCCCTGCGACTGGATACACCGGAAGAGATCGCAGCCATGCTGCACACCAAATGGGCCATGGGGCTCGAAGGTTCGGTACTCATTGCAAACCCATTACCTGTGGGACAGGAAATACCAAAGGATGAAATGGAAGCGCATATCCTTACTGCTTTGGCAGCAGCTGATAAAGAACAAATAAAAGGAAAAGAAATAACACCCTTTCTGCTCTCCTGGCTTGCAACACATACAGCCGGAGAAAGCCTGCAATCGAATATTGCATTGATACTGCACAATGCGGCGCTGGGTGCTAAGATTGCCGGGGCGTTTGCAAATAGATAGTTGCGTATATTTATACATCAGCAGCAATTATCAAAAGTCAGTATGTGAAAACAAATCTGTTATATGTCCTTCTTCAATTACTCTTTACGTCCTCCTATGGACAAACTTTAAAAGTTGACACGGTAAGTTCAGTTTTCACAAATCTCACTACCAGGAAAATTTATTCACTGAATTTTGAATCAATGACTTCAGCAGACAGTTCTTATTATAAGATAAATGATAAATTGGTCGATAAAAGGATATTCGATAAATATCATGCCTTTAGTAAAAATATGGAATTGTGCACCCCTTGTATTCTATTGTGGTATGACACTACAGAAACATTGCTTTCCAAAGGAATTCAATATGGAGATTGCAGGGTCGGCTATTGGATAGATTACTATCGTAATGGTAAAGTAAAAACTATTGGTCATTATAAAGAAAACCCTCCGGGGGGATTTTGTAGCGAAAACGGCACCTGGATATATTATAAGAAAGATGGCTCAATTCATTTTTACGAACTTTGGAAGAATGGTGTAAAAGTAAAAAAAATAATAAAGAAATAATTTCCATAAAACAGAATTAAAGATCAGTTACTGAAGATTGTATAAAAAAATACACAGTTCCCCATAAACATCCCTCCACTTTTTACCGGTCTGTTGCATATTTTCTTATCTCTTTTACTAAATACTGAAACAAACCCTTGTTGGAACGCTATTTGAAGCCATACTGTAAAAACATATCATTATGGACAGCATCAATAAAAATCAACCCGAAGAAAATCAAAAAGATCTCCTGGGTGAAGAAGCAGTTGAAAAAATAAAGCAACTGGTTAAAAAAGCAGGCACCTGTTTTTTTTGTACAGATATCAGGACAGGTAACCCTTTTCTTACCCGGCCCATGGCTGCTCAAAAAACGGATGATGACGGAAATATTTATTTCCTGAGTGCATCAGACAGTAACCACAATATCGAAATTGAAAAAGACCCGATGGTGCAACTCCTGTTCCAGGGCTCTTCCTATGATTCTTTTTTAACACTGTATGGCAAAGCTACCATCAGCAGGAACAAGGCCATGATCAAAGAATTATGGAACCCCATGATGAAGACCTGGTTCACCGAAGGAGAGAATGACCGCCGGATAACGGTGATAACAGTAGCTGCCTCAGAAGGCTATTACTGGGATACAAAACACGGAAAGCTGGTTTCTTTTGTTAAACGCTTAGTGGGTGCCGCAACAGGCCAAACTTTAGACGATTCTATACAAGGCACGATCACTATGTAAATTATAAGTGTAGCCCCCATCAATAATAATGGATGCTGCTGGTCAGCATTCATTATTATTTACAGCTTACACCATCTTCATAACTCAATAATGCTGACTCTTCCTTTTTTGATATGGCAACACGGCTGCTGCTCTCGGCAACCACCTGCGTCATCACCTCCGCTTTTATTTTTTTATTGGCCACAATAAAACGGCTGCTTACATCGCCTGTACCATCCTGGTTCATGTTGAACATTTTATAAGGCTTGGCACATGCAAGGTCAAAAGCTGCAAAAGATACCGTCTTTATAGTTTTATTGGCTTCGGTTTTGAATTGAATTTTTTTATTGGTGATATCGTACACAATGCTCCACTTGGTAAAACTTCCCTGTGCTACTTTATCTAAAATTGAAAAAGCAAAGTCGGTAACAGGCATATTCATTTCTGTTTCGTTGAATTTTTTAACCATACTACAGGCTTTTACAAAGCGGTCGAGTGAATTATTTTCCAATGTTACTTCCTTCTTACCAACAATTGGTTTGGTCGTTTCAACCGAAGAAGCATAGGTATCATTGGTAAGCACCGGAAAAGGCATGCTCTTATCCCGGTGAACAACCATTGCCCCTTCCAGGAATTCGATGCTGGCTACATTGCCGGCTGCATCGGCAACCAGGTAATGCAGTGGCGCCGATTTACGGGTGATGCGTAATTTAGTATCTGAAGCGATCACTTCGTCAATGGTTGCAGCATTATCGAGCTGGTATTGTATCCATTGCAACACGTCAATTGTAGGCCGGGGATCGCCGCCGGGATAAACCGTTCCATCCAGCCACATCATTTCAACCACCAGCCCTTTTTCATTCATGCCACCGGTAGGAAATTCCTTTCCATATTGATTAAAAGTGATGCTACCATATTTAGATACCCAGCTGAGGCTTTCGTTATGAGCCTTGTTCAAAGCGGTTTTAAAAAGGCCACGCTGGTTGGTGTTTACAATGCCGGCACCGGTTACCCAGTCGTAGTTCCTTCCAAAAACAATATGCCCGTTCTTATTGATACAAAAAGTAGTGCAGGCAAAAATGTCCGTTACAAACAGGCACACAAAAGCCAAGGCAAATATTTTCTTCATAAAAGAATTTTGTACAAGCTAAATAATCTGCGGCAAATAAGAACAGTAAAAATGATGAGTGGGCTCTTTAGTGGGCTGTCAGCCTTGTAAAGGTCAACTAATTCGGTAACAGAATTCAATAAGTAAATTTATTGATTTTTGTTATGGCAATAAACACCAATGATCTGACAGTAGAGCGTAAGTATTTGGATACTTATCGTTTTATGATTAAGGAATACGAGTTAGTAAAAGCGAAAGCTCATCCAGTACATGTGTTCGTAGAGGACTTATATAAAGCCTGGGGCACTAACCGGAGGAGTTTTTTAAAGTATTACAACCGGTTTAAACAGAGTGGTAATGAGTTGGATCTGCTACCCCAAAAGCGTGGTCCAAAATATCGAAGCCGCCGGCCTGTAAAGTTCATTGAGAATAAGGTAATAGAATTGAGACAAAAGGGGAACTCAAAACTGGAGATTGTGAGTATTTTAAAACCATCTTTACATAAATTTACACCCTCAGCTTCTGGCGTTTATAACATCTGTAAACGGTATGGTTTAAACCGTTTAAAGCCCAAACAGAAGCAGAACAAACGTAAAATTATTAAAGAAAGAATGGGACAGTTAGGCCATGTTGATTGCCATCATTTAGGAAAGAAGATCATTCGGGGAGAGACCCGTAAGCTTTACCTGGTATGTCTTTTAGATGATTACAGCCGGTTGGCATGGGCAGAAGTGGTAGAAGATGTAACGAGCTTAACGGTGATGTTTGCGACATTGAAGTGTATGAATATTTTACACGATCAGTATCAGATGAAGTTTGAAGAAGTTTTGTCTGACAATGGGCCTGAATTTGGTCAAAGAACAAGCAAACAAAAACAAGGTCATCCTTTTGAACGGATGCTGATGGAACTGGGAATTAAACATCGTTACACACAGCCCTACCGGCCTCAAACTAATGGTAAAGTAGAACGGTTCTGGAGAACTTTACACGAAGACCTGATAGAGGGGACTGACTTTGACTCTCTGGAAGAATTTAAAGACGAAGTACTTCAATATCTGTGTTATTACAACCAGGAAAGACCACATCAGGGAATAGAAGGCAAAACACCTGCTGATATGGTTCCTAAAGATGAGAAATGAGTAAATGTTTTTTGACAAATTTTTGTAGCCTCTATAGCTAAAGAAAATTTGTCAAAAAAAGGGTAAAGTATTATAGATGAAAAAAGCTTATTCTGTTACCGAATTACTAAACACTTACAAGCTCAACCTGACAACTTTTCAATTTGATGGGGTATATTTATGGCTAAATAACCTGCATGAAATTTTTAGCTTTTGCATTTGCGATCATCACATCAGTTTCCTGCGCTACATCAAAAAGTACAGCGCAAAAAAACTCCGCCAGTAATACTTCGGCTCCGCTTAGTACTTCGGCTTCGCTCCGTACAGGTGCCGAACAAACAGAAAAATATCTTGATCACATAAAAGGAAAGCGGGTAGCTATAATGGCCAACCAAACCACTATCATTGGTAAAAAACATTTGGTTGACAGCCTGAAAAACCTGGGTGTAAACATCGTTAAAGTATTTGGCCCCGAACATGGATTTCGTGGCAATGCAAGTGCCGGCGATCATGTAAAGGATGAAGTGGATGCTGCAACCGGTATACCCATCGTCTCATTGTATGGTGCAAAGAATAAACCTACCAAAGCCGACCTGGCTGATGTTGACATTATGCTGTACGACCTGCAGGATGTTGGCGTACGCTTTTATACAAACATCAATGCATTAAGCAGGTTAATGGAAGCCTGTTATGAGAATGGCAAGGAGCTGCTGATACTTGATCGCCCCAATCCCAATGGATATTTAATTGACGGGCCGATACTGGATATGAAATACAGATCGGGCATTGGCATGTTTGCCCTGCCCATGTCTCATGGATTGACGGTTGGCGAATTTGCACAGATGGCTAACGGAGAAGGATGGCTTACCGATAAAGTAAAATGCAATATCAAAATTATCCCGGTGGCAAATTATGATCATGATATGCCTTATGTATTACCGGTTAATCCTTCACCGAACCTCAACACGCCACAGTCTGTTTTGTTATATCCTTCTACCTGTATGTTTGAAGGCGTGTACATCAATCATGGTAGGGGTACTTATTTTCCCTTCACCGTTTTAGGTAGCCCGGAACTGAAAGGCATTTATGATTTTTCTTTTACACCAACCGGTATCAAGGGCATGGCGGAAACACCCATTTTCATGAACGAGGTTTGTTATGGGTTGGACCTGCGTAATTATGATACAGAACTGTTGCGCAAATCGAAAAAGATAAACATTCAATGGATCATGGAATTATACAAAGCGCATCCATACAAGGAAAAATTCTTCGACTCAAAACTGAGCAGGCAGATGAATAATATCGAAATACAGACCGGTTCAGGATTATTTCGTCAGCAGATTATTGACGGGGTATCTGAAGAAGTGATCAGGGCAAGCTGGGAACCGGGGTTGAGTGAATATAAGGTGATGCGGAAGAAGTATTTGCTGTATCCTTGATAATAATGATAGCATGCAATTATTGTTCCATGCCCGAGTCGCCAACATGTTTTACTGAACTTGCTGTAACCACGCAAGGGCCGGAAGTTGTTGGGGAACCTGTTCAATTACCGGGCTTGAATTAATGCCGCTACCTGTAAGCCGTTCCCAAATAAAGGCTCCTGTAGTTGCATTAAAAGCATACAGGCTTCCTCTTATAGAGGGAGAAGACACATTCCTGTAGCCTCCAATATAAACGACATTATTTACAACCGTTGCACTACTATACTCAAGAGAAATATTATTCAGGTCGTAGCTCCAGGCTAAAGAACCATTATTACTGTTAATTGCATACAAAAACCCACTTCTGCCACCAATATATAATATGCCATTTGCCAATGCAGCGCCACTACCATTGATAAGCTGCCCGGTTGAATTAGACCAGATAAATGCTCCAGTTGAAGCATTTAAAGCATACATTTTCATATCATCACTTCCAAAATAAACTGTATTGCTTTGTATCACGGGGCTGCTGTTAACATTTCCTCCGGTGAGGTAGCGCCATTTTAATGCACCGGTATTGGCATCCAGTGCATATAGATAATCATCAACTGCTCCAAAATAAATGGTTCCGTTATCGTAAACTGGAGGAGACGATACACCTATACCTACCTGGTAACTCCAGATCAAATTACCATTCAGGGTATCCAGGCAATAAAACCTGCCATCCAGGCCGCCACCGGTGTAAACTTTACCATTTGCAAAACAAGGCTCAACATAAGTGAATGAGCTTGGCCCTGTATATTCCCATTTTTTTTGCCCGGTAACTGCATTTAAAGCATAGAATTTATTATTAACGCCAATAAATACAGTGCCTGGTTCTAAGGTTCTAAAACTCACTTCATTGCCGTATGCTGTACCTGCGGAATTGGTTGCATATGCTCTCACATAATACGTTGTTAGTTGAGCTAGTCCTGTAAGGTTGCTTGCAAAGGTTCCTCTGCCTGTTCCGTCATTGGTTTTAGAATTAACAGTGGTTGGATTAGGCGTTGTGCTCCAGCATACGCCACGGGCAGTAACCACAGAGGCGTCATCTATATTGATAACTCCACCGCTTGTAGCAGTGGAACCTACTATTGAACTTACCTCAAGGGTACTAAGCGTAGGTAAAGCTGCCCCTGCCAACGTAGTAAAACTTATTTCATTTCCATACCCCGTACCGGTGTTGTTGGTAGCGTAAGCCCTTACATAATAAGTAGTAGCAGGATTGAGCCCTGGTATTATGCTTTCGTAAGCACCTGGCCAAATGCCTGAACCATCATTACTTTTATTGTTTGCAATAGTTGGATTTGCAGTTATGCTCCAGCATACTCCTCTTGCAGTAATAGCAGAACTTCCTTCAGATGAGATAGCCCCTCCGCTTTTGGCACTGGTGGCATATATACCATGGATAGCAACGGTGCTGCTGAGTACAGGAACCGAACCTGTGGGAGCAGGGGCAGGCGTGGTGCCTGATTTACTGCAGGCTGCCATGATCAAAATGGTGGTTATTGCCAGCAGGGTATATTTAATTTTCATAAAGTAATTTTCGGGTAAAGTACAGGGGCAAGATATATTATTAAGCGGATTAAAATAGTTTATAAGAATGCATTTTTGCAGCGCCCGGCTCATTTATGCATTTAAGGGGTGGGAGTACGTCCGGAAGAGGTATTTAATACGTGGTACTACCTATTCGGGTACGTCCCGGACCTATTCCCACCCCCGTAGGCAGACGTATTCGGAATAGGTTTTGGGGTTGATAATCAATGGGTTTTATTTCATCTTCACAAACTCTGCCCCTGCATAAGCAAGCGATTCTATTGTACCTGCTGCATTCTTTTTAAACCTGATCACTTCACCGCTACCGGGTATCATTTCCACACGTACGGTTTCGGGCTCTTTAAAGTTTGTGGCAATACAATAGATATTACCCATTTTTACTGCCAATGCATTGTCCTTATTCGAAATTTCAATAGTGCCGAAATACTCATTACTGTATTTGCCGGTATAACTATCTGCTGGTATGGTTAACTGCGATACTCTTTTTGCCCTGTCGGCAGCAGAAGCTACCATTCCTTTTTTACCCTTTTCATAACCATCTGCCAGGTCCTGTAATTGACTGGCATATCGTTCTTCAACATTCTCTGTTTGCAACCACCATTCATACGCATAGGTGGCAAGCATATGTCCTGCTCTTCCACCAATGCTGCCATCATTAACCAGTACCGCCACTGCAATTTTTTGATCAGGCATAAAAGAAATATGGCTGTTGTAACCCGGGAATCCGCCATGATGATAGATCACTTTCTCATTTTTGTACTTACCTATCTGCCACCCCAATCCATATTCGCCATCACCGGTAAATGGAGCATTGTCTCTTTTGGTTATTGTATAACCTGCCTGGCATTTTTGTATAATGTCGGCAGGTATTATTTGTTTGCCATTGAGTTTGCCATTGTTCATATTCATGTTGAGCCATGTGCCAATATCGGATGCGCTTGCAAACAGTCCACCGGCTGATTGCATGTTATTATCTTTTTTATCCAGCCAGGAACGGATGCTTGTTCCGCTTTCGCCGGAAAAGAGATAGGGTTGCGCCACTACCCATTTATTAGCCGCAGCTTTTGAAATATAAGCGGTGGTATGTTTCATTTTTAGCGGATCGAATATTTTTTCCTGCAACAGGTCCTGCCATTTTTTACCCAAGGTTTGCTGCAGCAATACTGCATAAATATTATATCCCAGGTTATCATAGTCGAATTTGCCATAAGCCGAATCAACAGCTTTTGTGGCGCCCGCAAATACTTTCAGCATGTCTTTATCATCCACTTCACCCGAATAAGCCATGCGGAAACTGAGCGGATCATTTTGCAGTCCACTCGTATGCGTCAGCAGGTCACGCACGGTTATTCTTTCGGGTAGTTGATTTTTAAAACTGATGCCCCCGGTATATTTTGTTACCGGGTCATTGAGTTTTATCTTTCCTTCTTTATGCCTGCACAAAGACCGGCTGGTCGTTTTTTATAACCACTATTGCAATACCCATACCGGGTATCTTCTCCAATGTCTTATTTATATACGTATTGAAGGCAGTAGTAAAATCTTTTTGCCTGCTTTTATCATCCTGCGCTGATATACCAGGCGAATGTAAAAGGAAGGCAATAATTGAAATAATGATTGTTTTTTTCATGGCTATTTTTTTTGCAAAATTAATTTTACAGGTATACCCGGTCTTGAACAAATGAAACCTTTATATCCCGTTCATCATTTTCCTGAATTCGGCAGGAGAGCATCCTGTATGCAGCCTGAGTTCCCGGTTCATATGGCTTTGGTCTGAGAAGCCCGTATCAAAGGCAAGAGCGGCCAACGGTTTTTGTGTAAGTGAAAGGTCGAGAAGTGCAGCAGCCACTCTTGCATATTTCCTGAATTCAACAGGAGAAACACCATATGTATATTTGAAGGCTCTTGCCAGGTAAACCCGGTGCAGCGATAGTTTCTTTGAAAGTGTTTCAATGAACTCCGGTTCCGAAAGGTTTTTTTCAAGCAGGTCTTTTAATTGCTCCTGCCAGAAAACCGGTTTAGCTGTTACATTGTATTTTAATAAAGACAGCGCAGAAAAGAAATCATCAAAACAATCCATAACTCCTTGTTCTGTTTTAGTCCGCTTCATTCCTGTCCACAACCGCATGCCGAGTATATTCACTTTGGGATGATCGATCCATTGCCATTTATTGAACTGACCGGTGAGCAGGAGATCATCATGAAAACTTATGGAAAGGGTTCTAACTGGCCTGTTGCCAAAAATATTTTCATGCTCAACATGATTGGGTTTAATGACAAGGCTACCTGCTTTTGCAGTAAATTCATCAGCGTCAGTCAGTTCCTGTAATTCACCATCAAGCATAACACTGATCCTCGATAGTTTGTCTTTGTGTGGCGACATGTATAGTCCGGGTGGATAAACGGTCTGCTCCAGCACAAATCTTTCAAAGCGTAGTATGCGGTGATCTTTAAACATGCGGGCTAACTATTAAAATAAAATAACAGGCCGTTCAATAAAATTGAGTTGAAGAAGAATAGATAATTAAAGATAATGGTTTTTTCAAAATAGTATAATATCAATCAAGCCCCTTTGCCAATCCCCCAAAAAATCGTTTCTTTAATAAAACCATCTTCAAACCAACATGCCTTATATTTCTTTAGAAGAACATTTACCCGGCGTAACGGGTTTATTAGAATACCGGAAGGATGCTGCTGCTCCATTGCGTGAATTAACCCAGGTACTTTTGCGTGGGCCATCAACCTTAACCGAAGCAGAAAGAGAACTGATAGCAACCATTGTATCTCACCGCAATGAATGTTTTTATTGCAGCACATCGCATACGGCTGCGGCCAATGCTTTTTTGGGCGAAGAGGAAACTGCTGCCCTGGTGAAAAAGGATATTGCATCGTCACCTGTTAGTGATAAAATGAAAGCCTTACTTACCATTGCAAGCCAGGTGCAGCAAAGCGGCAAAGGCGTTACACAGCAAGCCATTGACAATGCAAAAGCAGCAGGCGCAACAGAGATGGAACTGCACGATACGGTAATGATAGCTGCGCTGTTTTGTTTTTACAACCGCTACGTGGATGGGCTTGCAACCATTGCCCCCACCGATCCGGAATATTATAACAACATGGCTCAAAGGCTTAAGGAGAAAGGGTATTACCGGCCGGAGCAGGGGTATGATCATTTGAAGGGGAAAGGTTAATAGTTAATAGTGGGTAGTATTTCCGTTTGCTGTCAGTCTGCCTGTCCCGATTTTTTTCGGGGAGCTTGTCGAAGACGGATTGGTTTAAGTAGCCCCGGTTTCGACAACACTTCGTCAAGCTCAGTACAACCTGACAACTTTTCTAACTGAAAAAGATAAAAAGTAAAAATGAAAAAATATTCGGCGGGATATCTTTACGGGTTGTTCAGCATTTGCTTTATCGCCAGTGTTTTCGGTGGTATCAGTTCTACCCTCATATCGTCTTATTTGCCTGATGTGGTAAAAGATATTATCGGCAATACGGATAAAGAGAAAATGGAGGAAGTGAGTGCTGTCATTAATGCCGTATTCTTATTCGGGATGACAGCCGGTGGTTTATTACTGGGTTATTTATGCGACCTGTACGGCAGAAAAAAAGCCATTCAATTATCTATGGTATGTATTGGGTTGTTTACCATGCTTACTGCATTTACCAATAACTGGCTGCTGATCGTTGTGCTGCGTTTCTTCACAGGCTTTGGTGTGGGCGGTGTGCTGGTTACCACAACCATTTTAATTGCCGAAGAATGGACCGAGCTGAAAAGGAATATTGCATTGGGTATTTTATCCATCACAATACCTGTTGGTATATTTTCGGCAGGGCTTATCACCTATAATTTTACCAACTGGCGCACCGGTTTTTTATTTGGTATTGTGCCGCTGCTGATGGCATTGCTTTGTCAATTTGTAATTAATGAAAGCGAGCAATGGAAAGCAGATAAGCAAATTCAAAATGCCACAAAAGAAAAAAGGGCTTCCATTTTTTCGAAAGAGAATGCATATAATTTATGGTATGGCAGCCTTATTTACGGCACCATGCTCATTGGGTTATGGGCAGTTTTTTTGTGGTTGCCAACATGGGTTCAAACAATAGTACAAAACAGCGACGGGCAAAAAGAACGTGGCATCAGCATGATGCTTTTTGCCATTGGTGGGTTGAGCGGAGGTTTCATATCGGGCTGGGTAAGCAATTTTATGGGCATGAAAAAAGCTATGCTCATTTGTTTTGGTGCCTGCTTTGTTTGCAGTATGGTGCTTTTTAATTTCAATACAACCCTTACTGTTTTGAGTTATATTGAAATGGCGTTGATAGCGCTTTTCTTTGGCATCAGCCAGGGTGTGCTTAATGCTTATATACCTGCGCTGTTCCCTGTAAATATCCGCTCGGCCGCAACAGGTTTTTGTTTTAATATCGGCAGGATATTCACTGCATCGGTTGTGTTCTTTGTGGGCTGGCTGGTAAATGTGTTGGGCGGCTATGGCAATGCACTTACTATATTTTCATTTGTGTTCTTGTTGGGGTTCATTGTTTGTGTAATTGTTAAAGAGAAAAAATTCATTCAATAAAAGTAACTGCACCAGCAGAGTGTCAGTCCCGATAATTATCGGGATTGTCGAAGCCGGTATAATTCAGTTTTAACCCGCCTTCGACAGGCTCCCCGAAATAATCGGGACAGGCAGGCTGACAACTTTTCAAAATAAAACAATACTAAAAAATAATTTTATGGCATACATCAACGTACCGGAAAATTTAAATGGCATCCGTGGTTTAATGGCGTTCAGTCCCGAAACTGCAAAGCCTCTTAATGAGCTGGCAGAAATATTATTGCGAAGCGATGATAACACACTTACCAGGGGCGAACGTGAGTTGATAGCAACCTATGTGTCGCACCTGAATGATTGTTTCTTTTGCCAGAATGCGCATGGGGCTATTGCACAACATTACCTGCAATGCGATATGCAGTTCATTGATGCGGTAAAAGCAGATTATGCATCCATGCCCATTTCAGATAAAATGAAAGCCTTGCTTGCCATTGCGGGCAGTGTGCAGCAAAGCGGTAAATCGGTAAAACAAATGCAGATAGATAAAGCCAAAGCATGCGGTGCTACTGATAAAGAGGTACATGATACAGTGCTTATAGCTGCGTTATTCTGCCTGTGCAACCGGTATGTGGATGGCTTGGGAACATCGGCTATTGAGGACCGCAATTATTATATTGAAAGGGGTAAGATGAGGGCAGAGGAAGGCTATCGTGATTTTGATCTCAATAGATAATGCCGGTGATTTCGGTTAAGCCTGAAGGGCTGGTATTATTATAGTAAATACAGCAATTAGAAAATCAAAACCCCGAAGGGGTGGTATAAAAATATGTCACCCCTTCGGGGTTCTATAAATATTGAATGTTTCCGGCTATAATAATTTCATCCCTTCGGGATTAGGTAACCTAAACTTAACATAGCCGGCCAAAAAACTAAGTTTAACTTAGTACAAACCTCAGCATATGAACTGGACCGTATTGATCATTTTTGGTATTGGCGCCCTTGCATTGATCATCTTCCTGGTTGTGCGCAATCAAAAAGATGAAAAAGAATTTGAAGAGCAGGTAAATAATGATTATCCTAAAGCAAAGGATGAAGAGGGTGATGTTGAAGCTGATGAAGTGACTAAATAACCTGGGTTTACTTCATTAAAAAATCCATCATCAGCTTATTCAGTTCTTCGGGCTTTTCTATATTCAGCATGTGAGCTACATCTTTCATCACCACTCTTTTAGCGCCGGGTATATTTTTCTCCATGAACACAGCATTGTCAGTGATAGACGGCAGGTCCTTATCGCCATCAATAATAAGCACCGGTAATTTTATATCGCCGATCCTTTTTGCCGCTAACGGATCTACCTGGAACTTTGGCCAGCCCGCAACCTGGTGCTGCCGCATGGTATTGAGTGATGCCTTGTATATGTATTGCGATACCGGGGCTTTCAGGCTGTCGCCCTTGCGGTAAATTCCTTCTGCCCATGCCCGGGTAAATTCTTTTGCAGCCAGGACAGTGTCTTTATTTTCCAGTGCTTTCTTAAACAGCGGGTACCAGTACATACTGATGGTATCTGCCGGGTTTTCGAAACCGGGAACGCCACCCGCAATTAAAATTGCTTTGTTAACTCTCCCGGGATAGGCAAGTAGAAAATCGAGGCAGGAAGAAGCACCCATGGAAAGCCCGGCAACAGAGGTTTTTTGAATGTGCAGGCTGTCAAGTAATGTTTTTACCACATCGGCAATCAGTGTAGTGGTGTCACTGCCGGTGGTGTTCCCATGATAGGGAAGATCGGCTGTTATTACTTCAAAATGTTGCGACAATGCTTTTACCTGCTCTGCCCACATGGTATGATCCTGTAGCCCGGCGTGTAACAAAAGGATAGCATCACCTTTTCCTTCACGTTCATAATAAACCTGGAAACCGCCGGCTTTGATATGGCCGCTTTTTGGTTGCTGTTGTTTGTTATTATTGCAGGAGCCGGCAAGAATAACAGCCAGCAGTAAAATATGGTATGTATGTTTTTTCATACCCCTAATTTAGAAAATAAATGTCAATACCAGGTCAGATCAATCCTCCCAATATTCGGTACCGTTCTCACCGATATAGCCTGTAATTATATCATTATAATTTTTGTCCTGGTAGTATGTGTAAATATAGCCGTTACGGCTAATGCGCAGCCGGTCATATTTACATTCAAGTATTGTTTTGCCTTTGCGGTCAATTACGCCATATTTATGCAAAGACTGCTTTAAAATATTTCCATGTTCACCATAATAAAAACCACCACCGGTATAAATGGTACTGGCCAGTTCGTTGCCTTCGGTATCGATCAGGTAGTAAATACTGTTACCCGCCAGGGCAGTGTTTCGGGCAGTTGCCAATCCGCCACGAAAATCGCTGGTTGCATTAAAGCGGGTAAAAAGTCTTTCTCCTTTTTTATTAATGTAGCCGGTATAATCTACCGAAGCAATACCATTTTTAAAAGGTCCCGCATTGCTGAAATAACCTTTTATTACCTGCTGGCCGGTTTTATCAATGTAAATTTCGTTGCCCTTGGCCGGCGTGCTGGTAAGTGTAACCGATCCGATGCCATCGCTGAATGGCCTTGCATTTACATATTCTTTTTTTGGACCGATGATCCATTCGCCTTTCAGGTTTATAAAACCGTATTGGTTGTTAGCATCACGGGCCGGTGCTATACCTTCGCTGGCATCGCTTAAAAAGGTAAAGTTGAATGGAAATAATTGTTTGCCATCCGTATCAAAAAAACAATAATTACGATTTGCACCTTCAACCTTGTATAATTTTTCTTTTGCGTTGTAATATATGGAACGCTGCATAGTATCAATTAAGACCTTTCCTTTTTTGTCGATAACACCATAACCCGTTCTTGCACGTATGATGGCTTTTCCGTCTTCAAGATCAGCCGCATAATAATAAGTGGCCGGTATGATCCATTTGCCTTTTTCGTTTATAAAGCCATAACTGATCTTATTAGCAGCATCCAGGACAGCTACACGTGCAAGACCTTCATAAAAAGGCCAGGCCTGATAATAAGCCGGCTCAATAAGGATCTTCTTTTTTTCATCGCTGTAGCCGAATTTATCTTTTACCCGGTAAGGATATATTTTTTTTTGCGCCCAACCGGTCTGTGTGATAAACAGGAGTAATAAAAAGCATACTAGTTTCATAAAATTGTTTTTATAAAATTAATCACTATAAAAAAGCGGGAGATACCCTGCGGTGGGTATTTTGAACAGGAAAAATAATAATTCTCCCCCTGGTTATATTACTTAACACATAGGTAACATTGGCGTAAACATTTGATTATACAGATTGCTTCACTTTACATTAACTACTAACACCAATTTTATGAAAAATGTACAGTATTTCTTCCTGGAACTTTCTGTAAGAATTTTTCTGCCCATGCTTTCGGCTTTTTATCCGCCACTGAAATTCTTTAAGATCCATTAATGGATAAAATTAAAAAGCGGAAGCTGGATGTACTGGTTCTCTCTGATGTTCACCTTGGTACTTATGGTTGCCATGCAAAGGAATTGTTGCTCTACCTGAAAACGGTAAAGCCTAAAATAGTTATACTCAACGGCGATATTATTGATATATGGCAGTTCAGTAAACGGTACTGGCCCAAAAGCCATATGAAAATAGTGAAGCATTTAATGAGCTGGATGAGCAAGGGCGTTAAGATGTATTATATAACCGGTAACCATGATGAAATGCTGCGGAAGTTCGTAGGGTTTAAAATGGGCTCACTAAAAATTGTAAATAAAGTAATACTTGACCTGGACGATGGAAAGAAAGCCTGGTTCTTTCATGGCGATGTGTTTGATGTGACCATGAAGCATAGTAAATGGCTGGCAAAACTGGGGGCTGTTGGTTACGATACTTTGATACTTATTAACCGGGTAGCAAATTTTATTTCGGAAAAGATATTCAAGAGGGGAAAACTATCCTTATCAAAAAAGATAAAGAACAGTGTAAAGAGCGCTGTGAAATTCATCAACAGTTTTGAGCAGACCGCAGCCGATATCGGCATCAGCAATCAATACGATTATGTTGTGTGTGGGCATATTCATCAACCCGAAATAAGAACAGTAGAAAATGAAAACGGAAAGATAATATACCTGAACAGTGGAGACTGGATAGAGAATTTAACTTCGCTGGAGTATTGTGATGGTGAATGGAAGATATACCGGTATGATGAAAATGAAATGAAGCAATGGCATGAACACCATGATGAAGAAGATCTGCTGAACAATACACAGCTTTTTGATAACATGGTGGAAGAATTCAACCTGATGAAACTATGAAAACATATTACTAACTAACCTGGTTTCGACAAGCTCTACCTGACAGCTTTTCTACATCATACTGTCAGTCTGAGCCTGTCGAAGACGGGTTAATGCTATTAAGAGCATAAATTATATATCACCAATGAAAATTTTATACGCAATACAAGGCACCGGCAACGGGCATTTAAGCAGGGCAAGGGATATCATTCCCATCCTGCAACAAAAAGGTGAGCTGGATATTTTAGTGAGCGGTATACAGGCAGATGTTGAATTGCCTTACCCGGTAAAATACAGGTTCAAAGGGCTGAGTTTTATTTTCGGAAAGAATGGTGGCATCGACCTGCTGGCCACTTACCGCAAGAGTAATTTAAAGCAACTGTACAGTGAAATAAAAAGCCTGCCCATTGAAGAGTATGACCTGGTGTTGAACGATTTTGAACCGGTAAGCCCTGGGCCTGTAAAATGAAACATAAGCCTTGCATTGGTTTGAGCCACCAGGCTGCGGTGATCAATAAAAGATCGCCCAAACCAAAGAAGAAAGATATGGTGGGTAAAGTTGTATTGAATAATTATGCACCGGTTACCGAAGCTTATGGTTTTCATTTTGGCGCTTATGATAAAAATATTTTTACGCCGGTAATACGTGGCCAGGTAAGAGAATCAAAACCTGAAAACAAGATGCATTATACGGTTTACCTGCCGGCTTACAGCAATGAAAGGATCATTAAGGTTTTTGGAGAAATAAAAAACATCCAATGGCAGGTGTTCAGCAAGCATACTAAAACAGCGTACAAAGAAAAGAATATACATATCAGGCCTATAAACAATGAAGCATTTATTGAAAGCTTTATAAGCTGCACCGGCGTATTGTGCGGCGCCGGTTTTGAAACACCAGCTGAGGCATTGTTTTTGAAGAAGAAACTGATGGTAATACCCATGAAGGGGCAATATGAACAGCAATGCAATGCCGCAGCTTTAAAAACGATGGGTGTACCTGTGATTAAAAGCTTAAAGAAAAAACACCTGGATAAAATAAAAGACTGGACCGCAACAAGCCAGCAAATAATTGTAAACTACCCGGATACCACTCAAAGGATCATTAATATGATCATTAAAAAACACGGGAATACGGAAAATAAAAAATCTGCTGAATTGGGAGAAGGTATTTTTTCGATGAAAAAATTAAAAGAGAAGAGCCTGGGAAAAATATTGAATCAACTTGCTGAATAAGGAATATGCTTTTTACAAAAAATGATTTTGGGGAAGATTTTAAATGGGGAGTTTCTACGGCGGCCTACCAGATAGAGGGCGCACATAATATTGATGGCAAGGGCCCGTCGATCTGGGATACATTTACGCAGCGGAAGAATAAAATATTCAATAACGATAACGGGAATATTGCCTGTGATTATTATAAACATTATGCCGAGGACATAGCGCTGATATATAAACTCAATATTCCCAATCACCGGTTCTCTATTTCATGGAGCCGCATACTGCCGCAGGGAATTGGTGCTGTAAACCACAAGGGCATTGATTTTTATAATCGTGTTATAGATTTTTGTTTAGAGCTTGGTATTGAACCCTGGATCACATTATATCATTGGGATCTGCCGGAAGCGCTGCAACAAAAAGGAGGGTGGGCAAACAGGGAGATCATACAATGGTTCAGTTATTTTGTTGATTGCTGCATAAAGAATTTTGGCGACCGGGTGAAATACTGGATGGCGTTGAATGAACCAATGGTATTTACAGGAGGCGGTTATTTTTTAGGTGTGCATGCTCCGGGTAAAAAAGGGTTGAGCAGTTTTTTGGCAGCAGCACATCATGCAGCATTATGCCAGGCCGAAGGGGGACGGATCATCAGGTCACTGCGGACTGATTGTAAAGTGGGAACTACTTTTTCTTATTCGCATATCGAACCATACCGGTACAATGATGATAGGGATGTGAAAGCAGCAATAAAAGTGGATGCATTGCTTAACCGGACCTTTATAGAACCGTTGCTGGGGCTTGGTTATCCAACAAAGGACCTGAAAATACTGGAACGCATTGAACGGTTCATGTACCCGCAGGATGAAAAGAAACTGGCTTTTGATATGGACTTTATTGGCCTGCAGAATTACACCAGGGAGTTTGTAAGCTATGCACCCCTGATGCCGTTTGTAAAAGCCAGGATCATAAAAGCCAGCAAAAGAAATGTTGAACATACGCTGATGGATTGGGAAGTGTATCCTCCCAGTATTTACCAGGCCTTAAAACGGTTACACAGTTATGGTACGATCAATGAAATTATTGTTACTGAAAACGGAGCTGCTTTTAACGACAGTTATGAAGAGGATAAAGTGGACGACTATAAAAGGGTTAAATTTCTGCAGGACTATATTGCACAGGTTTTACTGGCCAAAAGAGAGGGAGTGAATGTGAATGGTTATTTCATCTGGACACTGCTTGATAATTTTGAATGGGCCGAAGGCTATTACCCCAAATTCGGATTGGTGAATGTGGATTTTAAAACACAACGCAGAATTGTCAAGAACTCCGGCAGGTGGTACAGCCAGTTCCTGAAAAATACGCTGGCAGCTTCAAAAGAAGTTTGGCCCCAGGAAAGATCCGGAGTGAAATAAATTTTATGCAGTTTGTATTACACCGGGCGATGATGAAGGTGACTGGTAGATATTCTTCATTGATCCTTTAACAGTGATCCTGTTTTGTACAAGATAAAAGGATAATATTCCGGAGGCAGTTCCTGACAATGCGCCAACAATCACATCCGTTAAAAAATGCTGCGCCAGGTAAATACGGGAATAACCTACCAATGCAGCCGCCATTAAAATAAGCAATTGCAGTTTTCGGTTCTTCATCATTAATGCCAGCACGGTGGCAATGGCAAAAGCTGTAGCAGTATGGCCTGAAGGAAATCCGGAGTGGCCATCAAGCGTAACACTATTTATAAAGTTCAAATAAGTGCCAGCTTCAAAATAAAGTTTTGGTGCTGACAAGTTAACCAGGTTCTTGATCAGCTGCACAGCTAACCCGGAAATTAAAAAAGAATACAGCAATGCAAAACCAGGTTTTCTTTTCTTAAAATACCAGATCATTGATGCCACCAGGCATAGTGCAAAAAAACCATCACCCATAAAGGTGTAGTTGATGAAAAAGACATTCAGGTAAAACGGGTGATAAGTGTCAGGAGAAAGAAAGGCGGCTTCTTTACCGTTTAATATTAAAAACAAAATGGCGGCAACCAGGATAGCTAAAAGCCCACCAAAGTAAATTCTATTATTATTGAAAACGGCAGATATTTTTTGCATTAGCAAATCCTTTGGAATGCAAATTATCCTGCAGGCTTTATCAAATTATTAACCCATTGTTAAGCCAACATTACCATTTCCGTTGATGAAAGATAAACAGGTCGGCATCATTAAGCAGCCTGAACAGGAGAAGTATTATGGGGCTGAAAACTATACCAGCAAAGCAATAGCAGTAGGCTTGTAAGTTTACTATCCAGTAAAGATTTTGTTTTATTTATTCCCAGGTTAATGGTATTGAAGCTACAGGTAAGCAGGTTTTGCTGCATGGATTCATCATATAGTTTAAGTTCACCGGAATTATTTTCATCAAAAACATAATTGTATCTTTTTCCGTCAAGTTCCACAACACCTTTTCCTGAACCGGCTTTTAATTCTTCCACCATTCCCATCTTAATACCGTATTCATTCTTAATTACTTTTTTTGGAGTTAAAAAACCTTTCTTTTCGAAAGAGAACATTCTTTTACCAATGTCGCTCACGATACGTGCAAACCTGGTTTGCTTACTAAAGGAGATACCGGCCAATACTTTTTCATCATCCCTCAATTCAAAATTTTCCTGCGATGAAGTGTTGTTTGTTTTAACCCATTTCATAACTATAGTTTTGATTTTAAGATAGTGTGAATATAATTTCAATTTGGTTTATAATAACCCTGTGCCAAACAATGTGCCGTAAATGTGCATAGTAACAATTTGGTAACAATAAATTAATATAAAAAAGCCACCCTGGTAAGAATACCGGGTGGGAGCATGAGAAAACTTGCTAATTGCTAAGGAAATATGTATAGCGTTCGAACTATTTGTTCAGGCGCAAACTACACTCCCTATGTTACGATAAGTTAAATGAATGATTATGGAAATGTTATGTATTAAGGCAGTTTTTGGGGAATAAGATTCCCGTTTTGATCGAAAGAATCGGTAGCGGTTATCTTCCCTTTTTTATCATACACTTTCCATTCCCCGGTTTTAAAACCATGCAGAAAACTGCCGCTGCTTTGCAGGCTTCCGTCTTCATAATAAAATTTTCCTGTGCCGTGATATTGCCCAAATGTATCCAGGGGCAGGTCTGCCTGTAACTGCCCGTTTGTATAATAAGAACCATAAAAAATACGGGTGTCTTTTTTGGCTATGATAATTTGCCTGATAAGTCCCGCTGAATCTTTCATAAGCTGGCATACGGTAGAATCTTTTCTATTTACATAGTATTGAGCGGTTACAAAATCGCTCCTGTAATATTTCTTTTGATAATTGCTGTCGCTTTTTTTAATGACCGAATCGATGAAAGGGGTTACTAATATTTTATCATTTACGTTTTGTTGTTTGCAGCCGGTAATGAATAAAACGGAGATCGTAGTGAGGAAGAAAATTATTTTCATGATGATTATTGAAATACAAATTTAAAAAAAAGCATCCACCCGAAGGCAGATGCTTTTTTATAGTAAGCTTTTTTTAATTAAAACTTGGTCCAGCCTTTCCACCAGCTTGTAAGCGGGCCTGCAGGAGCTACAGCACCACGGAAAGTAACTGTCTGGTCAAAGAAAGTATCACCGGCAAATTTTGCATCAGTAAATCCGCCGCCTGTTAAGATCTTCTGGTTGCCATTTGAACCGGCAAATGGAGTAGGATCGAAAGCTGCATAATTATATGGCTGAATTAATTTAGCATCTGATGTGTTTGTAAGGATATCATTATTGTAGAACGAATTCGTGAACCATGCAGTTAATGTTGCATCCGAATTAATGGTAGCGCCTGCAGTTCCAGAGAATTTCATATTAACTGTGTTACCAGCCAATGTTACGTTACGTAAACGTAAACTGCTGTCTTCAATATTTAACGCAGTTGATGTACCGGTTGTAGCATCAATTAAAATACCCTGTGGCCATCCCATGATAATAGAGTTGAATAATGATATGGCTGAGTTCCTCCTGATCTGCGCACCGGCACGAAACAGCGAGTTACCAAAGTTGGTTAAAGTTGCTCTTGGGCCAATGGCCGTAATATTACTGAAGATGGCATTGGTCTTTGGTGTTGAGGTGGTTCCTGTAGCGTTGTTATCACTTTCAAAAGCTTCTGAAGTTGATATATCGGCGATCAAAGAATCACGCATGATCAAACCAAACTGTACTTTTCCGTTGTAACCATTGTCAGTATCAAAATCATCATCCTGTGTTTTGTATGCTATCAGGAATTTACAATTCACACTTCCACCAAACCATTCGTAAGCATCATCTTTTGCATAAGTAACCTGGATATGATCGATGGTTGTTCCGCTTCCGACAGCAGCCATAGTAAGGCTGTTGATCTCTTTATCGGGTTGGTAAGCATAACCTGCATATTCAATGCGTACATATTGCAATACACCTGAGTTATCATTAGGTACAGGCGCTGGTGCAACTGCATCACCGGAACCGGCAAGTCCATCGCCATTGGCATTATCAATACCGCCTTCTACCTGGTATAAACCGGCAGTACCATTATAACTTAAATTGTAACCGGCTTTACCGCAAAGTACAATTCCACCCCAATCACCCGATTGCGGATTAGGAGACAATGAAGTGAAAACGATCGGTTCGGTAGCAGTACCTGCCGCCATAATTTTTGAACCACGGGTAATAACCAGTGCTGCTACATCAGAGCCGCTGAAAGATCCTTTGATAACTGTTCCCGGTTCAATGGTAAGGGTATGGTTACCTACTATATACACAATTCCTTTAAGGATATAAGAGTTTGCCTTACGTAAAACTGTATCGGCATTGATACGTCCCTGTAGTGTGATGGTTTGTGCAGTAGGGGTTCCGCCACCACCGCCGCCATTCACAACAACGACCTGTATTTCACCGTCTGTTTCAATTTTTCTGCAGCCGGTAACTGTTATAGCCATGATGGCTGCTGCGTATAAGATGTACTTTTTCATTTCTGTATTTTATTTTTAAATTTTATAAAGAGTAATTAAATGTTAAGCTGTAATTGGTACCGTATTTCCTGGTAAAACGGTAGGCATCATCACTTTTTTGAAAACTTGTTTTTCCACCACGGTTCTGGTAAAAATATTGGGTCTGGTTAAGCAGGTCAGAAATATTCAACCTGATCTCTGCTTTCTTCTTCAATAATTTTTTTGCAAGTTGCAGATCAAATAAAGGCCTTGGGGCTTCATAGATATCCGGTGCACCACCAACGATATCTCCAACCAGGTATATCCTTTCACCTATCTGGTTATATAAAAGCGTTGCATTGATACCGTACTTCTCCAGGTCATACAATAAACCAAAGTTTAAAATGTATGGAGATTGACCCTGTAAAGACCTGTCAACCTGTAACCCCTCATCTTTCACCCGGCTGCGGATGTAGGCTGCATTGGCCTGGAATGTGAAATTCTTTAAAGGTTTAATGAAGTCAAGTTTTTTACGCATCTCAACTTCCACTCCATAAGAGTATGCTTTTTTAGCATTGGCATAATTCAATGTACTGGCACCACCACCAAGGCCGTTGAATATCTGTTCGATCGGGTTGGTGAAATGTTTGTAGAAAATACCTGCGTTGATCACTTCACCGGCTCTTGGATATATTTCGTAACGCAGATCAAAATTGGCGATCTTGGTTCTTTTTAAAAGTGGATTGCCTTGCACAGAAGCATTCAATTCAAAATCATAGAGGTTCAAAGAAGATAGTTCACGAAGCTCCGGACGGATCACAGTTTGAGAGCCTGATAACCTGATATTGGTCTTGTTATTTAATTTATAAGTAGCATTTAAGCCGGGAAGAAAATCGGTTACTTTAGAATAGGTGTGACGTGGGTCCCATTTTTTTACACTGCCAATTAACTGGTCATAATTCTCAACCCTTAAACCCCAAACCACTCTTAGTTTGTCTGTAAACTGGTTGTCAAATTGCAGGAAACCTGCATTGAGTATGGTGTTGGCCATATAGCGGAATGTGTTTCCCTTAATGGCATCAAAGGCAAATTTATTATCGGTGCCGTTACCGAAGTTTACAACATCAAAAACCTGGTCGGCTGGTAATAATCTTAAGGATGGATTATCAAGCGGGAGGTAATTGGCGAAAAGTTGTGCATCATACAGGCGGTCTTTTATCTGTAGCATGTAACCACCCTTTATTGTTTGCGTAAGATTAAGCCATTTAAAATTATAGGTAAGATCACCACCGGCTGTATAAATATAATCGCTCAGGGTCTGATAAATACGGCTGCCACTTTGTTGCGAAAGCGAGTTTGAAATAAGCAATGTATAAGGGTCCTGTGTATTGCTTACTTTGGAATATAAGATGCGACGCTGATCAGGAGTATAACCATCCAGGATATTGAAAGCGCCATACCATTTAAATTTAAGCTTCCTGGCCAGGCTGTGATCGCCAGAAGTTTGTACAGTAAAAAAAGTATTTTGTTTAAAAGTGAACTGGCTGCCTTTCAGTTGTTCTGTTCTTGAATAATCTTCTCCATCACGCTGTGTAACAGAGTTAGCCGTGTTGATATTTAAAACAGCTTTTACTGCAACACGGTTACGTGGATTCAGTTGCAGGCTAACGCTTCCCAAAGCGCCTACTGCAACATCCTGTTGATATTTATCGTCATCATAGTTTGAAATAACACTTACAACATTGGTGAGGTTATCAATTGCATTGGACCTGTTCAACAATTTAAGAGACTTGTTGCTTTTATTGTAATTGATGGCAAATAGGCCACCGATATTCTTACCGAATATTTTACCGCTAAAGCCACCATTCGCCTGGAAAGCAACATTAAGTGGTGCTGAAGTTTTTTCCGGACTCCATGCATTACGCATTTGTTTGCCAATGGCTGTTTTGCCTGCAGGTGATGTAGAATCGAATGCAGCTTTCCTGGTGTAATCAGATGGTAAATTCCTGGTTCCGTCATCAAGGCCCAGCCAGTCAGTTTTTCCACCCTGGTCTTTGTAAAAATCTTTGCCAATGGTTTGTGAATTAAATCCTGAGCCAAACTGGATAGAAAAAAAGTTTTTAGTAGGAATATCTTTTGTATTAACCTGTATAAGTCCACCGGCCCATTCACCCGGGAACTCGGGAACAAATGCTTTGTTGATAATGATGTTGTCGATCATCGAAGCCGGTATCAGGTCGAATGAGAAAGTCTTGCGATCAGGCTCGGTACTGGTTAATAATACACCATTGAGCATAGCCTGGTTGTAACGATCAGCCAAACCTCTTATCACGATAAATTTACCTTCCTGTATACTGGCGCCGGGTGTACGTTTCAGCACTTCACCTGTATTTTTATCAGGGCTTCTCCTGATGGCTTCTGCAGAGATAACAGAAGCTACTGTATTGGTAGTTCTTTGAAAACTGATCAGTGCATTTACACTTTCTTTTTTGGCAGATGTGGCACGTACAGTTACCTCTTCGCCAGTCTTTGATTTTACATCAAGCGCAACATCCACATAGGCAATTCCATCAGCACCTGTTTCTACTTCATTTACTTCTTTACTTTGATAATTGGTAGAACTGATGACCAGTGTATATTTTTTACCGGTCTCTACATTCAGAATAAAACGTCCGTCTAAATTTGTTGCGATGCCTTTTGCGGTTTCTTTAATTAAAACAGTAACACCTGCAATTGGGGCGCCTGTTTTTGAGTCTGTTATCTTCCCTTCGATCTTCCCTTTTTGTGCAAATGAAAATGATATGCTGAGTAAGAAAGTAGCAATTAGTAGTAGCGGTTTCATGCCTTTTTTATTTACTGCAAAAAGAATACTTGCATGTTATGGCAGCATGAACTGAACGTTACGGTAATGTTACCTGTATATTACCTGAATGTTAAGAGAGATCAAATCCCGGAAATAGTAATGGAGTTTTAAATTCCAGATCATTGGCATTTTCCTGCTACGATCAAATGAAAGGCGTCGGTATATAGGTTTGCTATTGGTAAATTGTTGTTTGATCCCAGATCACCAGCGATCGGAGCTATACATATTATATAATAAAAATACATGAATCCCACATCAAAACCACATTAAACCACAAAAAATGTGGTATGATGTGGACCTGATGTGGACTTGATGTGGAGATAAAGCGAATTTAACACCTGTTGACTATAGAGCATAAGCCAGGTCAATCAGGGGCGATCTCCTCTTCAAAAAAGGTTTGGAGACCAGATTTTTAAACGCCTTTTCGCCCGCAGGGCTCCCACAGGGCTCTGTGAGCTGTGGGCAGTATGCTGTGCGCAGGGCCCTGGTTCCTTAATCAGGCTGACAATCTGAAAGGAAAAGAATAATAAATTAAAACCTGAATTGTAACCTGCAGGTAAAAACATCATCTTTTATATCAGTTGTAAAACCGGTGAGTTGTGTTTTTTCATTCTTTACGTTTGCGTAATACAACAGAAGCTTTATGTTTTCAGTAAGGTAATTGATATAGCCAATTCCAAGGGTAGTATATTTAATATTGGCTGCTGTAAAATTAGAACCGGGGGCACCTATTTCTGTACCCTTTACTTTGTTGTTGGGATCATACCAGTCGTATTTTATGAGCAGCTGATGGTGTGTGGAGAAAAGGTGCTGTAATAAATAAAAATAAGCGCCATTGAACCTGCGCTGATGAAAACCGTCTGTACCGGTCAGCAAAGCCACCGGTGTTTCTGAACTGGCAGCAGTTGCTGTTTGCGTACCTGATATGAATTCGGCACGCAATTCTGTAAACCGTTTGTGCCCGTTGTCAAATTTCAGTTGAACATCTGCGCCGTAATACCTGCGGGGAGAAACTTTGTCGATATTTGTAATGGCTGAATCAACTATTGTTTTCTTAATGCCTGCATCAACAGCAGTTGTATAAACATACTTTGTATTATTGTGTAAGCC
>Ga0193752_1000883_pt1 | contig 26868 bp, 24 predicted proteins | sample H1c1metaG_FD_144924 | JGI IMG/M metagenome (GOLD analysis project Ga0193752, IMG submission 144924) | Soil microbial communities from a riparian zone of the East river system, Colorado, United States - H1c1 | ecosystem: Environmental > Terrestrial > Soil > Riparian zone | place: USA: East River...
TTTATTATCCGAAGCACTTCTTCAAATGTATAGAGTTCATTTACGCGGACATCAACAACAAAATGGCAGTGTGATGGTACAACATTATGAGCTTTATTTTCTGTTTCCAGAACCGTCACGCTCATCTTTACCGGACCAAGCAATTCAGATACTTTGGGATACCTGTAAGTACTGAACCAATGAATATCTCTTATCGCTTTATATATTGCATTGTCTCCCTCTTCACGGGCAGCATGTCCGGCCTTACCTTCGGCCATTACATCCAGCACAAGCAAACCTTTTTCTGCAATCGCCATTTGCATTTGTGTTGGTTCGCCAACAATACCGAAATCGATCTTTCCAAGTTCTTTCAATAAAAGTTCGATACCATCAAATCCACTGATCTCTTCTTCTGCACTCGCAGCCAGCACAATATTATATGGCATGTCTTTGCAAGAATAGAAGTAAATAAAAGCAGCGATCAGTGAAACCAGACATCCGCCGGCATCGTTGCTTCCCAGGCCGAACAATTTCCCGTCACGAACAACCGGAACAAACGGATCAAGCGTATAACCTTTGTTTGGTTTTACCGTATCATGATGTGAGTTGAGGAGTATCGATGGTTTGAGTTTATCAAAGTGAAGATTAAAAGCATACACATTGTTTGCAGTACGGTGATGAATGATATTATGTTCAGACAAAAAGCGACACAATATATTTGCGGTGTTATCTTCTTCCTTGCTGAATGAAGAAGTTGCAATCAGCTCTTTTAGTAAGCTCACCGCATCACTCTGCAATATTTTGATCTGATCATGCTGCATCCGTAATAGTTGTACCTGCGGAGCCCGTGATAAGCTCAGCCAATTGTTCCGCTTTTCCAATCACGACCCTTGCCACACCGTGTTTTATCGCCGAAAAAGCATTATCCAGTTTGGGGATCATACCGGCGAAAATAATTTGATTTTCTTTCAGTGTTTCATACGACACACGATCGATCGTTTTAATTACCGTGCTATCGTCATTGGCATCTCTGAGTACCCCCGATTTTTCAAACGAGTATATCAGGTCTACTTTGTATTGATTACTTAATCCCTTTGCAATTTCCTGGGCAATGGTATCTGCGTTTGTATTGAGCAGCTGGCCTTTCATGTCATGGGTCAACGGCGCGAAAACAAGATCGAGATCCTCATCAAGCAAGCGTGCCAGCAGCTTTGTGTTTATCAGGTCAACGTCTCCGGCGAATCCATAATCAACTGTTGCATGAATACGCTTATGTGCCTGAATCGCATTTCCATCCGCGCCGGTAAGTCCTATAGCATTCGAGCCTCTTGATTGCAGACCGGCGACAATATTTTTATTGATCAGGCCGGCATAAACCATTGTGACTATTTTCAGTGTTTCGCTGTCGGTGATCCGTCGCCCATCTATCATTTGTTGGGGAACTTTCAATGTTGCAGCCAGGCTGGTAGCAAGTTTTCCACCTCCATGGACCAGGATTTTCCGGCCCCGCACTCCAGCAAATAAATCAAGGAAAGATGAAAGGTTTATTTCATTGTCTATGATATTACCACCAATCTTTATAACATATAACTTCTCCATCAGCTGTTGCCTTTAAGTATCTCGCTCAAAACTGCCTGAGCAGCCCACACTCTGTTGGATGCCTCCACGGTTACAATGCTGTTGGGCCCGTCGAGTATTTCGTCACTTAATTCTACATTGCGCCTTACCGGTAAACAATGCATTACCCTTGCCTGATTAGTGAGTTGCAGTTTTTCATTAGTCAGCATCCACTCAGGATCATTACAATAGATTCTGCCATAATCATTAAAAGTGCTCCAGTTCTTTACATAAACAAAATCAGCTCCTTCTAGCGCTGCATCCTGGTCGTGTGTGATCGTTGCCCCCGCGGTAAATTGCTCATCCAGTTCGTAATCTTCCGGATGAGTAATTACAAAATCGGCTTCGCCCCAGGCATTAACCCACTGTGAAAAACTATTGGCCACACATTGCGGTAATGTTTTCACATGAGGAGCCCAGGTGAGTACGATCTTTGGCTTACGGGCAGGAGTAGCCGAAGATTGCATTGATTCCCTGATAGTAATAATATCAGTGAGACTTTGTAATGGATGAAGGGTTGCACTTTCCAGACTCACCACAGGTATGCCTGCATATTTTATAAACTGATTAATATATAATTCGCTGTAATCTTCTTCCCTGTTCTTTAATCCCGGAAACGTCCGGATAGCCAGGATATCAAAATATTTACCCATTATCGGCGCGGCATCCTTAACATGCTCCACTTTGTTGCCACTCATAATGGCTTCTTCTTCAAACTCAAGAGCCCAACCATCTTTATCAACGTTAAAAACGATTGCTTCCATTCCAAGATTCTGCGCCGCAACCTGTGTACTCAGCCGGGTTCGCATACTCGGGTTCAGGAATAAGCAGCCAATTCTTTTATTTTCTCCGAGGGCCTTATCCCTGAATGGATCCGATTTATATTTCAATGCTTTTGAAACCAGGGCATTGATGTCGGGAACGTCTTTAACAGAAATAAATTTTTTCATTATTTAGCTAACTTGTTGGGTTGATGGAATCATGGCATCAATTTCGGCCGTGATTGCTTCCAGGAAAATATCGGCATCGGCTTTAGTCAGAGCGAGCGAAGGTAAAAGCCTGATAACATTGGGCTTGGCTTCACCGGTAAAAATATGATGTTTGAAAAGCAGGTTTTTTCTGAGATCCTTTATGTTTTCAGGAACATCAAATCCGATCATCAGCCCGCGCCCCCTTACGTTCTGAAGTTGTGGGATCCTTTTTAGTCCCTGCTGCAGGTATTCTCCGACAGAAGCTGCATTTTCAATAAGCTTTTCGGATTCGATTACTTCAAGCACTGCAAGTGCTGCAGCGCAGGCAAGGTGATTACCTCCGAAGGTAGTGCCAAGCATTAACGGAACAGGTTTGATATGTGGTGCAATGATAATGCCGGCAACAGGAAATCCATTTCCCATTCCTTTAGCCATAGTATAGATATCTGCATTTACGCCGCTATAATCCTGTGAAAAGAATTTACCGCTTCTTCCATAGCCGCATTGCACACTATCTGCTACGAAGACAGCATTATACTTATCGCAGTTATCACGAATTGCCCGTAAAAAAGTTTCTGATGCAACGTTGATACCGCCAACGCCCTGAATGCCTTCGATGATCACTGCACAAATCTGATCGCCCTGGGCACGGAAGATGGCCTCGAGAGAAGATTCATCATTGAAAGGAAGAAAAATTACATTATCATTCTTATTGACCGGAGCAACAATTTTTGGATTATCTGTCACGCTGACCGCTAATGAAGTACGTCCATGAAAAGACTTGCTGAAAGCAATTATCTTTTTCCTGTTGTTGTAGAAAGATGCGAGTTTTAAAGCATTTTCATTTGCTTCAGCACCTGAGTTACACAAGAAGAGTTGGTAGTCTTCTTTACCCGAAACCCTGCCAAGTTTTTCAGCAAGTTCCTGTTGCAAAGGAATTTTGATGGAGTTTGAATAAAATCCAACTTTCTGCAACTGATCTGTGAGTCTTTCAACGTAATGCGGGTGTGTATGACCGATAGAGATCACGGCATGACCGCCATACAGGTCCAGGTATTTGGTTCCTTTATCATCCCAGACTGATGAGCCATTGGCCTTTGTGATGGTGATATCATTGAGTGGGTAGACGTCGAATAATTTCATATTCTGAATTTTGAATCAGGTTTAAAAATAATTTGCTTTTAACCGAAGCCCGGTAGTTTCATCTATTCCGAACATCAGGTTCATATTTTGTACAGCCTGTCCGCTTGCACCTTTCAGTAAATTGTCAGTCATCGAATGCACTACCAGTTTATTGCCGATTTTTTCCAGCTGGATAAAACATTTATTCGTATTTACTACCTGTTTAAGAAAGATTGGATCTTTAGTGATTACAGTGAATGGATGATCATCATAAAAAGAGGTATACATTTCGTTGAGCGCCACTTCGGAAGGTTCACATTTTAATTGTGAGCTTATAAATATGCCTCTTGTAAAGTCACCGCGCCAGGGTACAAAGCTTATGTCTATGTCTGAGTTGCCGTCGAGCTGGGTAAGCGTTTGCCCTATTTCCTGGAGATGTTGATGCGTAAGTGTTTTATATGCCTGGATGTTATTTGCCCGCCAGGAAAAATGCGAGGTTGCACTGAGCGCCTGACCTGCACCGGTAGAACCCGTGATTCCCGTTGTATAAACATCAGATAACAATCCTGCTTTTGCAAGCGGTAAGAGGCCCAACTGCAAAGTAGTTGCAAAACAACCTGGATTTGCAATATTGGAAGCCCGCCTGATCTCCTCTTTGTTCAATTCGGGTAAGCCATATACAAAAGTTCTTTCGCCTGATTTGTTTGTTTCTTTTAATCTGAAATCCTGCGAAAGATCTATGATGTTGATGTGGCTGCTGATCTTATTTGCCTGCAGGAACTTTGTTGCTTCACCATGACCCACGCATAAAAATAACACCTCTATATCATTACTGAGTTTGTCAGAAAATATAAGTGAAGTTTCTCCTTCAAGATCTGCATGTATTTTGGCAACGGGGTTACCTGCATTACTGGTGCTATGAACAAAAACGATATTGGCTTCAGGATGGTTTACGAGCAACCTCAGCAGTTCTCCACCAGTATATCCTGCACCACCGACTATTCCTACTTTAATCATTATCCGGACTATTGACTTTATGATAAATTGCTGTCTGGTTTCCAAAGATTCTTGCGAAACCTTTTACATCATCCCCAGTGAAGCCTTTATTCATCTCACCGTAGCTACCAAACTTATTATTCATAAGATCATGAGATGATTCAATGCCTGTTACCGTAAACCTGTATGGCTGGATGGTAACGAATACTTTTCCGCTTACGGTCTGCTGGGTATCTTCCAGGAACTTTTCAATATTACGCATGGTGGGGTCGAGCATTTGACCTTCGTGCAGCCAGTTGCCATACCAGGTGCTTAATTGTTCTTTCCAGTATAATTGCCATTTAGTAAGTGTATGTTTTTCGAGCAGGTGATGTGCTTTAACAATGATTAGTGGTGCAGCTGCTTCGAACCCAACACGTCCTTTGATGCCAATGATCGTATCGCCCACATGAATGTCCCTGCCGACTCCATAAGGCTGGGCAATTGATTGCAGGTATTGTATAGCTTCAACGGGATGTTTAAATTTTTTACCGTCAACATCTTTGAGTTCTCCTTTTTCAAAAACCAATTCGATATTTTTTACTCCGGTTTCAGACACCTGGGTTGGCCAGGCTTCTTCCGGCAGATAATCTTTACTGGTGAGCGTTTCTTTGCCACCAACAGAAGTTCCCCATAGTCCTTTATTGATACTGTACTGAGCTTTATGAAAATTCATATCCACGCCATGCTCTTTGAGAAATTCAATCTCGGCTTCGCGGCTCAGACGCATATCGCGGATAGGAGTCAGTATTTCAACACCAGGCAACATACTCTGGAATACCATATCAAACCTTACCTGGTCATTGCCGGCACCGGTACTGCCATGTGCCACATAGGATGCACCTGTTTCCTGTACATGTTTTGCTACTGCTATCGCCTGCACCATTCTTTCTGCGCTTACACTCAGGGGATAGGTTGCATTCTTTAAAATGTTACCAAATATTAAGTAGCGGATGCATGAATCATAGTATTCTTTTGTAACGTCGACACATTTAAAGGAAGCCACACCAAGTTCTTTGGATCTTTTTTCAATATTGTTGATTTCTTCATCACTGAAGCCACCGGTGTTAACTGTCAGGGCATGAACTTCCAGGTTTTTGATTTTACGAAGATAGATGGCGCAATAGGTAGTATCTAATCCGCCGCTGTAGGCGAGTACAACTTTATTACTCATGGAACATGATTGGTTTAAATAATGAACAAAGATCTGCTAAAGCAATGAACGATAGCAAAAGTACGATTGTGTTTTACGCTGAACTGCTCAGAAATGAAAAAAGAAATGGAGCAGCGATTTTGGCTTTTCTATTTTCTTGACGTCTTTATCGCGTCGCAGCAGGGGTTTCAGCAACTTCCATTGTTTGATGCGCATAAAGCGCTCATATAGTGAAGAATGTTTTTTGAAGTCTTGTATTGTTTCTTCAGGTTCGTAATGATCTTTTGGGTCATACAACATTGCTGTACACATGCAATTCTTACGTTCCTTGCTCATGAGGATCTCGTAGTTTACACAGCTTTTGCATCCTGCCCAGAAAGCTTCATCCTGGGTAAGTTCAGAGTAAGTAACCGGTTCATATCCCAGTTCAGAATTAATCTTCATTACAGCCAGGCCGGTTGTAAGCCCAAATATTTTTGACTCAGGGTAGGTTTTACGGCTAAGTTCAAATATTTTTTTCTTGATCTTTTTTGCTAGTCCGCTTTTACGGAACTGTGGAGCAACAATGAGTCCCGAGTTTGCAACATATTCTCCGTGGCTCCATGTTTCAATATAACAGAAGCCGGCCCAGATGCCATCCCTGGTAAAAGCAATCACTGCTTTTCCTTCCCTCATTTTAGCCTGAAGATATTCGGGACTTCTTTTAGCGATGCCAGTGCCACGTGCCATTGCTGATGAAGCCATTTCATCGCAAATGATTTGCCCGAAATCTACATGGGATTCATTTGCTATAAGAATTTGAAATTGTTCCTGTTGAGTGTCCATTTCAATTAAAATAAACGCGAGTTGAATAAATTTTCAGCCGTAGCCGTACCACGATAAATAGTGATTTCCCGCATGGGATTCATAGTTCCGGTATAGCACGGGACTCTATGATTGTAGTAAAGTATCAACGTCGTACCCAAAAGGGGATAGGCTGGAAAGGAAAAACTGTACAGAGATGCACAGGAAAAACCTCACGTAGTAACTCAGCAAAATTTGCTGTGTACGCACATGATATGTAAAGGTTTTTTTTCATTTTGTATTGATAAAACTCGACCCGCAATAATTTTTACTATGCAAAGAAAATAAAATTTTCAGGTTTTAGCCTGTTTTTGAGGAATTAATTTCTCAGGCAACTGTAAAATTTATGTTAAGGGCTAAATTACTGATAATTAGGCTTTTCAATTTTACGGTTGGTTTTGAAGATCCGAAGCCTTGAGAATTTCCGGGCTTTCAGGACGATAGACCTTACCAGGTCTGGATTCTGGGACCTGATCATATGTCCGGAACGTGGCAAAAAGACGAATTCCGCAGGCTTGCCCAACAGCCTTTTCCTGGCGAAATCGAGGTTGGAGGGGTATACAACATTATCCTCCCCGCCCTGCACCATTGTTATGGGCACTGACAATTTGCTCCATTCCGGAAGCAGTTTCTTCAGTTCTTCCACATGCGCGAACTTCTCATCAGTAGCATTATTTACAAATTTCGGCATCAGAGCCCTTATCAGCCCGCCCCTGATAAACAGGTGGAACCACCAGTATTTTTCATTTTCGGGATCGATAGCCGGAGCCAGCATAATCAGCTGATGAAACCTATCGGGATACATAATAGCGATCTTTGCCGCAATCGGGCCTCCGAATGAGCTTCCCATTACCACCCCGGTTTTGAAAGATCGGTTAAGTCTTAGTGCCTCATGTATGGCGATCGCCTGCATTTCAATGGAAGTAACAGCACCACGTTTTCCTTTGAATTTTGACTTGTTATATCCAAGTCTGTCCATGGCGATGATATGATATTGCTTTTGTACCAGTGTGTCATCCAGTAGGTTACGGCTGCCGTACCAGGCACCCGGTGCGCCATGAACCAGCAATAACGGCGGAAGTGTATCTGAGCCGGTTGTAGCGCAGAAAAGACTTACTGAATCATTTTTGATCGTAAAATAGGTTGGTTTAACCGGTTTGTTTTTGTAATGGTTTTTGAGTTCCTTTTCAGTCATTACAAAACTGCTGAAACAGCCGCTGCAGAGAATAGTTAACAGTAATAGAAATGTAGCGCGGACATCCTTGTCCGCTCTTGTAGCGCGGACGTCTTCGTCCGCTCGCGGAACTTCGGTTGTACGAATTATGGTTATGCTGGTTTTATTCAAAACTTTTAATATTGAATGGCGGACGAGGACGTCCGCGCTACAAGAGCGGACGAGGACGTCCACGCTACATTACATGCACAGCATGTATCGCAGCGCTCATTTCTTTAATCAATGCCGGATTTTTTTCGATGGCATTGCCGATCACAATAAGGTCGGCGCCGGCTTTGCAATTCAGATATGCCTTTTCGGGGTTCGAAATACCACCACCAATTACCAGGGGAATATCAATTACGGATGAAACTTTCGAAATCATACTTTCAGCAATCGCGCGCCGCGCACCACTGCCGGCATCCATGTAAATCAGTTTCATACCAAGCATCTCACCCGCCATTGCCGTACACATAGCGATCTCATTTTTATCTGCCGGAATAGGAATAGTATTGCTGATATAAGAAACCGTTGTCGGGGCACCGCCATCAATGACCATGTACCCTGTCGACATGATCTCCAAACCACTCTGCTTAACAAATGGAGCAGATATAACGTGCTGACCTATCAGCAACTCGGGATTCCTTCCGGAAATAACAGACAAATACAACAGAGCATCAGCATAAGCCGAAATCTGGCTGGGACTGCCTGGAAATAAAATTGTTGGAATATTGCAGCGGTTCCTGACTTGTTTTACTACTTCATCCAGCTGGTTACTTATCACCAGACTTCCTCCGATCAACAGGTAATCAACTTTGGCATCGACCGAAAGCAAAACCAACTCATCAATCATCATTTCATCAACTTTGTCGGGATCAATAAGTACGGCAAATGACTTTTGTCCCTTAGATTTCTTTTCCAGTAGAGATTGATAAATGCCGTACTTCATTCACTTTCAGTTGATGCAATTGCAAAAATGCGATAATTCATTGAAAAATACTACAATCGCAGATAAGTAGCAACCTGCAATATATGACCATTACTTATGGTTTTATTAGCGCCTGATATATATTGATTAACATAGCCGGCATCTATATCGAATTTTGATGAGAAACGATATCCCATGGCAAGGTAGAGCCGGTTCTGATCGAAAAATTTTCCATTGACACCTGATTTGTTTCCCAGATTTAAGAATATTTCATTTTGAAGTACGCCAAACATCCCACGGGTAAATGGCTTCGAACCATTGAATGGAATCATTGACCGGTTGAGATACCGGAGTCTGTTAGCAAACCTGTTGCCATTATTTGAAAATTCGTTATTTACCAGGCGATGATTGCCAATAAATCTTTGTTCCAGTCTGAAGCGATGCTGGACAGGGACAAATGTCAGGTTATGGTTGATTATCAATTGTTCCCAGATCCTGTGTTCCGGGGCATATCCTGAAACATTTCCCACGGTTCTTCTGTTATGAATATAGCCGTAACCGATAGTAGCAATCATATTCTTTTTGAAATGCCAGTTAAATCCCGGACGGAAAATAAATGAATTCAGGTGGTTTAACTGATCTCCGCTCCGGGCCTGGACATCAAGATGTAAACTGAATTTGCCGTTGATCTTAAACGTATTATTAGACGACAGCCATCCATGAAAGGTGGTTTGGGCAATGGCACAGTAAGAAATCAACAAAACTATCAGAGTTAACCAGATTCGTATCATGAACTATAAATTGGATAATATAGAAGTTTGACAATCAATGAACTTGTGTTTTGAAGGTTGTTGAAACGCGAAAATAAAAGAATAAACCATAACATAAACTTAATATGCTTTTTTGTGTTTGAGCATAAGTACTCGTAAATGCGATTGCCGCCGGGTATGTTTACTAAGTACTTGTGCGCGATATTCGATGTGTAAAAACTTGTCAGAAAAATGTTTAAATCTGCTAACGCAAACCCATGGCGGAATAGGTATTTTTGGCCATTCTTTATCCACAGTCTGTGCATATTTACCGCGCTGATTTTTGAAAGCAGAAAGATATTTTCGTTCACCCACCCTTCGAAAACGAACCGACAACATTCTATTACATAAACTTTTTTATAATGGCTACAAAGAAGCAATCTGATAACGGCTTGCAGTACAGTCGTCGCTTTACCCGTGAAGGCATTAATGTTTTCGATCAGTTTAAATATGACTATCGAACTTCAGTTATCAGAAATCCAAGCGGAGAGATTGTATTTGAGATGACCAATGTAGAGGTCCCAAAAACATGGAGCCAGATAGCAACTGATATTATCGCTCAGAAATATTTTAGAAAAGCCGGTGTACCACAGCCGGACGGTTCGCTGGGAAGAGAAACATCTGTAAAGCAGGTAGCACACCGTATGGCGAATTGCTGGATGATGTGGGGCAAGCGTTATAATTATTTCGCTACAGAAAAAGATGCGCAGATATTTTACGAAGAACTGGTGTTCTGTATTCTGAATCAGGCATGTGTTCCTAACAGCCCGCAGTGGTTCAATACAGGACTGCATGAAAGTTATGGTATTAAGGGCAAACCACAAGGCCATTATTACGTTGATCAGACAGATGGTGAATTGAAGAAATCAACTTCGGCATATGAGCGTCCACAACCTCATGCATGTTTTATCTTATCTGTTGATGATGACCTGGTTAATGAAGGCGGCATCATGGATCTTTGGGTACGTGAAGCAAGGATCTTTAAGTATGGTTCCGGCGTTGGAACCAACTATTCAAATATTCGTGGTGAAGGAGAAAAGCTTAGTGGCGGTGGTACTTCAAGTGGACTGATGAGTTTTCTTAAAATTGGCGATCGCGCTGCAGGCGCAATAAAAAGTGGTGGTACTACCCGTCGGGCTGCAAAAATGGTTTGCCTGGATCTTGACCATCCGGAAATTCTTGATTTCATAAACTGGAAAGTAGAGGAAGAGAAAAAAGTGGGCGCATTAATCGCTGCAGGTTATTCGAGCGATTATGAAGGCGATGCTTATAAAACAGTATCGGGTCAGAACTCCAATAACTCTATCAGGATTCCGAACGAATTTTTCGATAAGCTTGAAAAAAACGAAGATTGGGAGCTGAAAGCCCGTAGCGATGGCAGGACATTGAAGAAGATTCCGGCTAAAGAAGTTTGGAACAAGATTTCATATGCCGCATGGCGCTGCGCCGATCCGGGTACACAATACAATACCACGATCAATGAGTGGCACACTTGTCCTGAAGGTGGAGAAATACGTGCTTCCAATCCATGCAGTGAATACATGTTCCTGGATAATACCGCATGTAACCTGGCATCGGTTAACCTTCGCCGTTTTTTTGACGAGTCTACCAACAATTTTGACGTAGAAGGTTTCGAATATACATGCAGGTTATGGACTACCGTTTTGGAAATATCAGTGTTGATGGCACAATTTCCATCTAAAGAAGTTGCACAACTCAGCTATGATTACCGTACTCTCGGTCTTGGATACGCAAATCTCGGTTCCATGCTGATGGTCATGGGCATAGCTTATGACAGTGAAGAAGCTCGTGGGATTGCAGGAGCTATTTCTGCGATCATGACAGGGATTTCTTACAAGACCTCAGCAGAGCTTGCTTCGATCCTCGGACCGTTTCCGAAATACGAGGAAAATAAGGAACATATGATGCGGGTAATGCGTAATCATCGTTTGGCTGCATATGACGCTGATGACTATGAAAACCTGAGTGTAAAACCCCAGGGGATCAAAGCGAAATACTGTCCGGATTATTTATTGAAAGCTGCGACCAAAGCCTGGGACGAAGCTGTTCAACTTGGAGAAAAATTCGGCTATCGCAATGCACAAACCACAGTAATTGCACCTACAGGAACAATTGGACTTGTAATGGATTGCGACACAACCGGAGTTGAACCTGATTTTGCGCTGGTGAAATTTAAAAAACTTTCCGGCGGCGGTTATTTCAAGATCATCAATCAGTCCGTTCCAAGTGCTCTTAAAAATCTGGGTTACACTGAACGCGAATCCGATGCAATCATTAAATATGCAGTTGGCAGGGGATCGTTTGAAGGCGCACCGAATATCAATCATCAGTCGTTAAGTGAGAAAGGATTTATAGCCGAGGAAATTAAGAAATTGGATAAAGCTGTTAATACTGCATTTGAGATCGGCTTTGTATTTAATGTTTACAATCTTGGTGAAGAATGTTTACAGCGGCTTGGTTTCAAGCCAGAGCAATATTATAATCTGGAATGGAGTCTGCTTGAAGCGCTTGGATTCACCGACGAACAGATCGAACTGGCCAATGACTTTGTTTGCGGAACAATGACTGTAGAAGGAGCTCCTTATCTCAAAAATCAGCACCTTACTGTTTTTGATTGTGCCAATAAATGCGGTAAAAAAGGTGAGCGTTTCATTCATGCCCATGGCCATATCCGTATGATGGCAGCCGCTCAACCATTCATAAGTGGTGCCATTTCTAAAACCATCAATTTACCCAATGAAGCGAAGATTGAAGAGATCGCAGATTCGTACTTGTTAAGCTGGCAATTGGGATTAAAAGCGTGTGCTCTTTACCGTGATGGATCAAAACTATCACAACCGCTGAGTAATAAATCTGATAAGAAGAAAAAAGCAGAGGAAACCGCAACTGAGGAGAGCCTGCCAGCCGAATCTAATATCGTGGATATGAGCAAGCTTTCTGTCAATGATTTGCTTGATGAGGTTACAAAAAGAGTGCAGTCCTCACCCGATACAAAGCTCAAAAGGGAACTGGCGAGAATCGTTGAAAGAAGAACACTGCCTGCCAAGAGACGCGGATTTACTCAAAAAGCTAAAATTAACGGACAAGCAATATTCCTTCGCACCGGTGAATATAATGACGGAACTGTTGGTGAAATCTTCATCGATATGGCCAAGGAGGGAGCAACAATGAGGAGTATGCTTAATTGTTTTGCTATATCTATTTCAATTGGCTTACAGTACGGCGTGCCGTTGGAAGAGTTTGTAGAAAAATTTGTCTTTACCCGTTTTGAGCCGTCAGGTATGGTGGATCATCCAAATATTAAAAGCACCACCTCTATTGTTGATTTTATTTTCAGGGCGCTGGCTTATGAATATCTGGGAAGAAATGACCTTGTTCATGTGCTTGATAAACCTGAAATTTCGAATACAGGTGATGAGGACTGGGATGATACAGAAGTTGCAGCCGATACAGAAAAGAAAACACCACAATTAAGTGAGGTAAGGATTTTAAAATCAATGCTGACACCGGTTGTGGAAAATAAGGCCCGGCCTGCATCAAGACCATCGGTAAATGCCTCCAAAATGGATGGCTCCGGCAGTCTCAGCGCTGTGAATGCAGCTGCCAAGAGTATGCAAAGTGATGCTCCGGCCTGTAACACATGTGGACATATAACTATAAGAAGCGGAACCTGCTATAAATGCCTTAACTGTGGAAATAGTATGGGATGCAGCTAGGTTAAAATTATAATATGAAAAATCACCCGAATTGTTTGCGGAGGTAAGTTTAGATTAATACAATCCGAATACCGCTTTAACTTATAACTTGGACGGTTATGGTTATTTATTAAGTCCGCCTATTTTTATGGGCGGATTTTTTTTTCACAGCTGCCCTCCTGCGAAGGAGGGCGGCGAGCGTAGCGAGCGGGTGGTTGTTCTTTGGTCTTCGCAGGTTATCAGTATGCGGTTACCAGGAACAACCACCCCTGTCCCCCACACAGTGGGGGGCCTTCCCCTCCTTCGCAGCGCCTGCCCCCTGCTTGACGGGGAGGGGAATTTTTTGAAATCTTTCACATTTCACGATGCAATTTCCCAAAGGCAGTGCCGTTTAGTATTCAGTTTTTCAGCCACATGCTTTAACATGGTGTGTCTTACTGGTAGAAATACTAATTACAGAGTAGAATTGCGCTTTTTTTACTGAAGATTGAATTCTTTTTTGAATTGGCATGCTTTTCTCATTGTGATGGTACGCCCTGAAAATCTGACTATCCTTATTAAAACTAACCCGATCCAGTACCCGAAAATTAACCGTTATGAAAGCAAGACTCATTTTGATCCTGGTTGCTGTAGCCATTACATTTTCCTCATGCAACAGATTTATTTCTCCTTTTGAAGCAGCCAACGGAAAAGCCAAGTGTGGAAGGATGGTAAGATAATAATTGTAACTTTTAGAAAATCGTAACCGTTAATGATATTGGTTTAATCGCCTGTTCCGGCGTTAGATTTTAAGTACCGGCAACGACTAGTTACCGGCATTTATCAGTTGCTTTCACTTTTTTCGATTAATCCCTGATTGAATTGCAGGTCTCTTCTTTCCGATTGTTAATTAGCCAAAATCCTGCTGCTCGCCTCTTTTACTAGCTGTTTGTTTCGTTACCAGCCGTTAACTTCGTTTATAGCCAAAACCGCCGCATTTGATCCGGCATTTTTTTGTGATATTGATCTTCCAAAAAGAAAAGATTTGAATGTTTTTGGCGATATTCTTTACTTTGACCGGATTGGTACCGATGTTGGGCGAATTATTGCTATTTTGAAGATTAAATAAGACTAAATTAATAAATGACTGTACATTTTGGTTATGAGAAAAAGCAGGTGCTGCAGGGCTTGCGATACCATTTTATCAACCGGAAAGAAATCAAAATTCTGCTGATCCTGATTAATTTGTTCGCTATTGCTTCTGCTGTGCTTTTTTATCTTAAGTACATCCAGGCGATTTCTTTCCTCATATTCTCTGTATTATGGTTTGTGCTGATGCTTGTTATATGGAAAATTCTTCCTGCGGGTATCTACAGAAATTCGGCTACGTTCAGGGATCAGTTTATTATGCATTTCGAACAGCAGGGCGTAAGGCTTGAAACTGAAAGAGGTACACAGGATTGGGGTTGGGGTAAATTCAGTCACTTTGTTGAAACTCCATATTTTTTTCATTTATATTTCGATCCCAGGTCATTTTTTCTTGTTCCGAAGGACTCATTTAAAGACCTTTCCGATCTTCATGAAACCCGTGGTTTGCTGAGAGAAAAGATTGTGAAAAGTTAATTTATGCGCCACTCACACCATGGCTGCGGGTTATTCGTTATCTTCATATAATTACTATCGCAATTACATATTCGCAATTTCATATCGCAAAAACACCCCAATGTCCAAGTTCAGCTTTAACAACAAAAACAAAGTATTTTTTAACGATCTTAAACGTTCAGTCGACGAGTACTTTATCGATAATAAAATTCAGAAAACAGGAAATTCAACGTTATTTTTCAAGGCTGGTATTTTAATTTTCGGTGCTGTTGGTATTTATGTAGCACTCCTGACTCTTAACATGCCCCCGTTACTGGGCATTAGTTTATCAGCGCTTTTGGGCCTTATCTTAGCAAGCATAGGATTTAATATAATGCATGATGCAAATCATGGCTGTTTTTCCAGTAAAAAATGGGTAAATGATGCGATGGGTCTTTCTCTGAATGCTTTGGGCGGAAATGCTTTTATCTGGAAGTTCAAACACAATATTATTCATCATACATATACAAATGTTGACGGTATCGATGATGATATTGCAAAAAGCCCGCTAATGCGTCAGTGTTCAACCCAGAAGTGGGTTCCTGCACACCGGTTTCAACATATTTATGTGGTGTTGGTATATGCCATCTCCTCCTTTGCCTGGGTTTTCATGATGGATCTGAATAAATATCTGTCCCGGAAAGTTTATACAACACCGCTTCAGAAGATGAGTAAGCAGGATCATTTTGTGTTTTGGTTCAGTAAAGTCATGTACATATTGTTTTATATCGTTATTCCTGTAATAGCTGTCGGCTGGCAGTCCTGGGCTATCGGTTTTACATTCATGCATATATTTCTCGGGTTTACACTGGCTATTGTATTTCAGCTTGCTCACGTTGTTGAACACACTGAGTTCGAAGCAGCGGGTATCGAGGGGAAGATGGTGGAAAATGAATGGGCCATTCATCAGGTGAAATCAACAGCTAATTTCGCTCCTTCTAATAAATTCATTTCATGGTGTGTAGGTGGCTTGAACTTTCAGATCGAACATCACCTGTTTCCACGTGTAAGCCATGTTCACTATCCGGCAATCAGTAAAATTGTTAAGGAAAACTGCGGGAGACATGAAATCAGCTATGTTGAGTACTCTACCATGTCAAAAGCAGTGGTATCGCACTTCCGTTTTATGCGCGAACTGGGTAAAAAACCTCAGACACATTTGGCTCCTCAATATTAAAAGCTTAATACCAGAGCCCGATACAATATCAAATTATACGCTGCATTTCAAGCACCATGTTTTAACGTGGTCTGTATTTGCTTAGCTCGAACAGTTTTTTGGGATCCTGTTTCATGAGATCCGTTAAACTCATCTTTGGGTTTTTTTCCACGAATTTTTTGACAATTTGTTTGCCCACAAATAATCCCAGGTAACCCGGAGAGCCTTCGCCAAGTTCCGGTGTATTCGGAGCTTCTCCTATATAGCCTTTAATAATGGAAGGATCAGTATTATAAGCCAGGCTGTTTGTAAGTATGAAATTCCAGATCAGGCCTTCATTTTCGTAACATCCTTTCAGTTGTTTGCCGGTATAACCAATCTTAAGTGTATCAGCAGTTTCAGGCAATAATTTATCAAGAAGGTATAGCCGTTTCCCTTTTTCAACCATCTTTTCAACCAGCGACTTGCCTATAGTATTTTCCGGATACAGATCGTCAATTACGTTTTTTATAGCGTTTACATGAATGTATTCAGGAGTAAACCGCCTGGAGATGTATGCCGGGTAAAGTGATTGTCCCATTTCAGATTTATAAATAGAAAAATTACTTCCAAGATGCAGTTGAAGGCCAATGATTAATGCATCGGAAGTAAGTGCATCGCCGTATCCCCCCGTTGATGCTTCAAAATAAGCGTCCATTGGCCCTATAAAGGTTATCAGTTTCTCCGGAGTCTTATATGCAGGAAAATAGTGTTTAACGTATTTGAGGCCATCTTTTATCTGATCAGCCTGATCAATAAAGTTTTTAAATGCTTTGTCAGCAGAATCTTTCAAAGGACGATAATCAGCTATAAATTTTTTGATCATGTCTCCTGTTTCAGGGGCGCCATTTGATAACAGGGGCAACCCCAGGACTTTTTGAATATAATCTGGCAAGAACAGGGGATACTTTGATCCGAGGTTATTAAGACCCTCTGTAAGCTTATTGGTATCCAATGCAAAAAAATCCTTTTCGAAGCGCTGGGTCTCGAGGTTAACCTTTATATCTGAAACATCCGGTGTATCAGAACTGCGGCAGCCGGCAAAAAAAACGATGATGAAAAGGAATAAAATGCAGGTTTTAACATTTAAAACACAAAATGGATTGACAGAAGACATTTGAATTACCTGAATTCGCATACGTTGAATTGTTTTAGCCTCATGGCATATTTTTTAAGGTTCTGTGTTTGACTTATTTTTGTAGTATGAAGATAGTATTAGCGCAGCAAAATTATCATATTGGAAATTTTGAAGAAAATACCCGGAAGGCAATAACAGCAATAGAAAAAGCTAAAAAAGATGGTGCAGACCTGATCATGTTTTCCGAATTGTCAATTTGTGGTTATCCGCCCAGGGATTTCCTTGAGTTTGAAGATTTTATCAATAAATGTTATAACGCAATTGATCTCATAAAAGTGCATGCAGATACCATCGCAGTAGTGGTTGGTGGTCCGCAACGCAATTCGGTTAAAGAAGGGAAAGACCTGTTTAATGCAGCATGGTTCCTTTATGAAAAAAAAATAGTGGCGACCGTGCATAAAACGCTGCTTCCTACCTATGATGTGTTTGACGAAAACCGCTATTTTGAACCAGGCTATGAATGGAACGTGATCCCATTTAAAGGAAAAAAGATTGCATTAACCATCTGCGAAGATCTCTGGAACCTCGGCGATAATCCCCTGTACAGGATTTGTCCCATGGATAAGCTGATGGAACAGGCTCCGGACCTGATGCTGAATATATCTGCTTCACCTTTTGATTATGATCACGATGAAGACAGAAAAGAAATTATCAGGGCAAATGTCCTTAAATATAAACTCCCTGCTTTTTACTGCAATGCCGTTGGATCTCAGACTGAAATTGTATTTGATGGTGGAAGTCTCGTTATGAATGCAAATGGAAGAATAGTTAAGGAGCTTAAATATTTTGAAGAGGACTACGTGTTGGTGGATTCAGAACATCTGGGCAAAGAAATCGCAGATACAGGTGGATCGCTTACACCTGACCGTGAGTTCGACAAAGAAATGCGGGTTTTTAAGTTAAACGATCCTGCACGGATCATGGATTATCTTGTTGCTGAAAAAAATATCAGTGAAATTCACCAGGCGCTTATACTTGGTATCAGGGACTATTTTGGCAAGATGGGTTTTACTAAAGCCATACTTGGATCTTCGGGCGGCATCGACAGCGCAGTAACACTCGCTCTTGCTGCGGAAGCCATAGGACATGAAAATGTGCGCGCTATTTTATTGCCTTCACATTATTCAACTTCACATTCAGTGAGTGATGCAGAATTGCTGAGCAAGCGTCTCGGCAACCCATACGATATAATTCCCATTCGCGGTGTTTATGATGCTTTTATGGGTGCTTTGAAGCCGGTATTTAACGACTTGCCTTTTAGTGTAGCCGAAGAAAATCTGCAAAGCCGTACCCGGGGCAATATATTAATGGCCCTTGCTAATAAATTCGGTTACATCCTGCTAAATACTTCAAACAAAAGTGAACTTGCAACAGGCTATGGAACGTTATATGGCGATATGGCCGGTGGTTTAAGCGTTTTGGGTGATGTTTATAAAACACAGGTTTACGCACTTGCGAAATTTATAAACAGGAATGGCGAGATAATACCTCTTAACATCCTGGAGAAAGCGCCATCCGCTGAACTAAGACCTGATCAGAAAGACAGTGATAGCCTGCCTGATTATGCGGTGCTCGATAAAGTATTGTATCAGTACATTGAGAAGAGACAGGGACCAAAAGAAATTATTGGAATGGGTATTGATGAATCAATTGTGAACCGGACACTTAAGCTGGTGAATACAAATGAATATAAACGGAATCAGTTTTGTCCGATCATTCGTGTAAGCTGTAAAGCTTTTGGCGTCGGAAGAAGAATGCCTATCGTTGGAAAATATCTTTCGTGATAAATATCTCATCGGGAAGATCCTGATCCGAAAAAAATCTGTTTCTATAAATTATATAAAACACACACAAGTCTCAAAACCATAATAAATCTTGAATAGTTTTGGGACTGGCGGTATTTATGGCACTGGTGGTATTTAACTATGTCAATGCTTTAATGTAAGAAAAACGGTATAGTTTCCGAGAGGAGGAAATGTAATTTCTTTTGACAGTACCATTGAGGTTTCGGTAATGGATTTAACGATTACGTCTCCGTCCACATTGGTTATAATAGCGGTTGGAAAATTAATGATCGTTTCGTTGTTCTTAAACGCCCAGGTAAAACCTGATGATTGGGGGTCGGAGGTTTCACATTTGGATGCACCTTCATCAACTACTCCCGTATTGTCCGTTTTGAAGGTGATGGTATTGTCAGCTTCGCATGCTTCAACTACCCCTGAAGGTACCGGCGCATCCGGAGTGCCGTTTTTGTCAGTATCTATCTCAGCCTTATCGTATTTCCAGGCAGCTAATGTAATTTTTTCTGTATTTGTCTTTTGTTTATCATCATCATTATCCTTACCACAAGCCCCGAAACAGAGACTCCCAAGAAGTAAAATTAATGCTGGTTGCTGGATCCATTTTTTCATAAAAAGTTTTTTTGGCGGTTACTTACGCAATTTAACTACCGGAACTCTATTTTATTGTGTCCGGGCATACTTAAAATAGAAATATACGTGGAGAATGTGAGTCAAATGCTTTTTATGAGCCTTTTATCAGCGCAAACAGTCATTGGCATTGGCTTTGTTTGTATTTTGCGTTCTCATGAAGTTTTTGTGTAGTCAGGCAGTCGAAATTACAAAAAAGCATAAATTCCAAGTATGGTTCTTACAGCCGATGATATCCGTCAGTTAAATGATAAAATTCAATATCAAAGTGTTTTTATTGATCGCCTCCGGGACGAAGTAGGCCGTGTGATTGTTGGCCAGCATAGTATGCTTGACCGGTTACTGATCGGCTTATTAAGTAATGGCCACGTTTTGCTCGAGGGTGTTCCTGGCCTTGCAAAAACCCTCGCAATCAAATCCTTATCACAGGCTATCCATGCGAAATTCAGCCGTATCCAATTCACACCGGATCTCCTTCCAGCCGATGTTATCGGAACAATGATCTATAATCAGTCGAAAAATGAGTTTATAGTCCGGCAGGGACCGATTTTCGCCAATTTTATACTAGCAGATGAAATCAATCGGGCGCCGGCAAAAGTTCAGAGTGCGCTGTTGGAAGCCATGCAGGAAAGACAGGTGACCATTGGCGACCGCACTTACAAACTGGATGATCCGTTTTTAGTTCTTGCAACGCAGAATCCGCTTGAACAGGAAGGAACGTATCCATTGCCGGAAGCACAGCAGGACAGATTCATAATGAAAGTGATCGTTGATTATCCAACCAAGAAAGAAGAGCAGATGATCATCCGCCAGAATGTTCAGAGTATAAAGGGTCCGGAAGTTAGCCAGGTGGTTTCCATGCAGGAAATTATCCAGGCAAAGGAACTGGTGAGATCGGTCTACATGGATGAAAAAGTTGAAGGTTACATTCTTGACATAGTATTTGCCACACGTTATCCTGAGAAATATAAACTGGAGAAACTCAAACCATTGCTAAGTTATGGTGGATCACCCCGCGCAAGCATAAACCTTGCGCTTGCGGCAAAAGCCCAGGCCTTTCTGAACAAAAGAGGTTTTGTAATACCGGAAGACGTCAGGAGCATTTCAAAAGAAGTTTTACGGCACAGATTAGGTCTTACCTATGAAGCAGAGGCCGAAAACGTAACCGTAGAAAATGTGATTGATGAAATATTAAAGATGATCCAGGTCCCTTAATTTCCTGATCTCTAATTAACCGCGATATACCGCAATGCTGACAACCGCAGAAATCATAAAAAAAGTTCGTGAGCTTGAAATTAAAAGCAAGAAACTCACCCGTCACATTTTTACGGGCGAGTATCATAGTGCTTTCAAGGGAAGGGGCATGCTGTTTAAAGAAGTACGCGAATATCAGCATGGAGATGATATCCGGTTCATCGACTGGAATGTGTCGGCGAGATTCAATCATACGTTCAGCAAAGTTTTTGAAGAGGAAAGAGAACTCACGGTGATGTTAATTGTTGATATAAGTGCCAGTTCGCTTTTTGGAACCACTCATGCCCGGAAAAAAGACCTGGTTACTGAAATCGGCGCGGTGCTTGCATTTTCTGCGATAAGTAATAATGACAAAGTTGGCGTCATTCTTTTTACGGATAAGGTTGAATTGTTTATTCCTCCAAAAAAAGGCCGCGATCATGTTTTATATATGGTGAGATCATTACTTACGGCCACACCTAAGCGAAAAGGCACCAATCTTGGCGAAGCCTTACGCAGATTCAATAATTCAACGCGTGAGAAATCGATTACTTTTATACTTAGTGATTTCCTGGACGATAGCTTTGAAGATGCATTAAAAGTGGCCGGCAAAAAACATGATGTTGTTGGAATCAAGGTTTATGATAAAATGGAAATGCGACTTCCTGACATCGGGATGGTGGAAGTTGAAGATGCTGAGACTGGCAGGCAAGCATGGATAGACACCGGCGATGCATCGGTAAGACAACAATACCAGTCTTCATTTTTTCAACATACTGAATATTGTAAAACTGTTTTTCTAAAATCGGGATGTGATCTGTTACATATAGCTACGGACGAAGATTATGTTAAAGTTTTAAAGAAGTTTTTTATAGGCAGGAACAGGTAATACATGAAGCTTCAATCAAGACATATCATTTTTGGATTTTTATTGTTTCTCATTGCAATTTCGGCCAACAGCCAGGTAAGTGTAAAAGCTACTGTTGACCGGGAGAAGATCCTGATTGGAGAACCAATTACTCTTACGCTTCAGGCATACACGCCCCTTGGTCAGGATGTTACATGGTTCAGCCTTGACACAATACCGGGTTTCGAATTCATCCGGAAAGGCAAACTCGATACTATTGAAAATGTTGATAATAAGAGGCTCGAACAGACAGTTATGATCACGAGTTTTGATTCGGGGAGTGTAGTTTTTCCGCCACTCGAACTCACTGTGGGCGACAGGATTTATCTTACAGATAGTTTAGTGATAGACGTAGCATATAAGGACTTTGATCCAGCGGCCGATTATAAAGATATCAAGGCCATCGAAGAAGTTGAGGATACATCGACCGATTACATACCATGGATAATAGGAGCAGTAACGCTGGTATGTATCGGCGTGATCATATGGCTGTTAAGAAAAAAGAAAAAAGCCGGGCCGATAACAGAAACCAGAGTTTCTAAGTTAACGCCTTACCAGGAGGCTATGGAAGCACTGGAAAAACTAAAGGCGTACGACTTTTCCCAGCCTGGGTCAATAAAAACATATTATACCCGCCTGAACGACATATTGCGCGTTTATATGCATCGTAAATTGAAGATATCATCACTTGAAAAAACGAATGATGAACTGATCCTCCAGCTGAAGCAAACAGGCATCAGCAAGGAGAAGTTTACACAGCTTGCCCAGGCATTACGTATGAGTGATTTTGTAAAATTTGCTAAATATCATCCCGAAAAATCGGATAATGATACCAACTGGGAAGTAATTAACAGCTCGATTAAAACACTTAATGAATTAGCTGAACTTAATAATCCATGAACAGGGCCTCATATTAATAAAAATAACTTTGCTATACGACTGGTTTAAAAATATTGAATTTGCTTATCCATACTTTTTTGGATTACTGCTGCTGGTGCCGCTGATGATTTACTGGTATGTGGTGAAGTCTGGAGATATGCAAGGTAAACTTCGTGTATCATCGCTGCAATCATTTGCTGGCAACCGGTCCTGGAAAAATGTTTTCCGGCATGTGCCTTTCATTTTCAGGATGCTTGCCCTGGTATGTATTGCAACGGCATTGGCCCGTCCGCAAACCCGGAACGATGAAGAACTGAAAAGCGGGGAAGGGATCGACATTGTTCTTTGTATGGATGTGAGCGGAAGTATGCTGGCACAGGATTTCAGTCCAAACAGGCTGGAAGCCTCCAAGCAGGTGGCCGCTGAGTTTATTGAGAACAGGCCGACAGATCGTATTGCTCTGGTGATATTCGCCGGTGAGAGTTTTACGGCATGTCCGTTAACGACGGATAAGAACATGCTGAAGAATCAGATTTTTGCTGCTCAAAGCAGTATCCTGGCCGACGGTACAGCAATAGGCGACGGCATAACCACCAGTGTTGAAAGATTGAAGGGTAGTGCCAATAAAAGTAAGATCATTATTCTGCTTACGGACGGTGACAACCAGGGCGGATTAATAGATCCGACTGCTGCACGCGAGATAGCAAAATCGTATGGAATCAAAGTATATACGGTCGGCGTTGGTTCGGAGGGTTATGCTGAAACACCAGTGCAGGGAAGTGGTGGTGCAGTTGTAATACAAAGACAAAAAGTAAATTTGAATGAGCAGTTGCTGAGGGACATTGCTGAACAAACCGGGGGGCTGTATTTCAGAGCAAGGGATAACTCCAGTTTGCGTAGTATCTATCTTGAGATTGACAAACTCGAAAAATCAAAAGTTGAGATCACGGCGCTAAGAAGATATACAGAAAGATTTTATCCTTTCGCAATCGCAGCAATGATTTTGATTTTGCTCGAAGTGGTATTAAGACTGACGGTTTTGAGGAAGTTCCCGTGATATGTGCTACGGATCTCCTGATCCGTAGATTTTCAAAGCTACCTGGTGTTGCATTTAGTAAGTGTGTGGAAGGGGTTTTAATCGGCGTGTGGATAGTTATTATACTCTGAATCTCCGGATCGGAAATCCGGAGCACAAATCTCCGGATCAGGAGATCCGGAGCACATTTTTTAAACAATGAAAGCAACAGTATACAAATCGACGGGCAGCTGGTATGTGATAAAAACGGCGGATGGTAAAACTTATAATGCCCGCATGAAAGGGATCTTCAAGCTCGATGGCATTACTTCCACAAATCCATTGGCAGTTGGCGATGAGGTTACCATGGAAATGGAAAACGAACTGGAACAAACGGTGACTATAACGGCAATATCGCCACGAAAAAATTATATCAACCGCCAATCTCCTGCAAATAAATATCAGCATCATATTGTTGCGGCGAACCTCGACCAGTCGATATTGTTCGCTACCCTTAAAGATCCCAAAACCTCACAAGGGTTTATCGATCGTTTCCTGGTAACCAGTGAGGCCTATCACGTGCCGGCAATAATCATCTTTAATAAATCGGACCTGTATCGAAAAAAAGAAATGGAGAAATTTGATTTGCTCCGGTCTGTTTATGACGCCTGCGGTTATAAAGTGATATTAATGTCTATCACAAATAATACCGGTACTGAAGAAGTGCGTGATCTGCTGGCCGGCAAAATCACGCTGATGAGCGGTCATTCAGGTGTCGGCAAATCATCTTTCATCAACACTATCTTTCCGGAACTCGGGCTCAAAACGCAGGATGTTAGTGGCTGGAGCGGAAAAGGCTTGCACACAACCACCTTTGCGGAAATGTTTGATATTCCGGTTGGCGGGAAAATTATTGATACCCCCGGGCTTCGTGAATTTGGACTGGTTGATATATCAAAGCAGGAGCTGTCGCATTATTTTCCCGAGATGCGCGTATTAATAGGAAGCTGCCAGTTTAATAACTGCCTACATACTGATGAACCCGGTTGTGCAATAAAAAAGGCCCTTGAAGAGGGCCTCATTTCCGAAGAAAGATATATAAGCTATTATAATATTCTTGAGTCTATTGAAGACAAATGGTACTAGTTCCTGAAGCGTTTACGATACATACCTGCGAACAGTATTAATCAGTAGCTTGGTTTCAAGAAAACTAGCCACTTCAATTACCGCATCGTTTTCCTTTGCCGGTGCTTCGCGGAATTTTCGCGGATACAATGAAATTCCCGTGTAAATATTATAATGTAATGTCAGCGTATGACCTTTGAAGCGAAAATCCCAGGTAAGCGTGTCAAAATCATCTTCTTTGTTTTGAAACTGGATTTCTAGATCATCTGAAAGAATGTTTGCAACTTCATAAAATCTTTTAAGGCCGCAATCATCATCGATAATGGCTTCCGTGCAACCAAAATCGGTACGGAGGGTTAGGCTCATAATGGTAGGATTTAGGGTGATTATAAAGGGTATGATTTTTATGGGGCGTCATGTAGAGAAGTCGGGTTATGACCTGAACTTTTTCTGTTTGGGAAGTTTTTCGCCGCTAAGCAATCTCTCCGCTCCGACATTTTTTCCAGTTGGACAACCGTATTTGGGACTACAGGAAGACCCGAATATCAGTACTCCCGCAAACACAATTGAGAAGATACCAAGGGCTGTGGATTTCATATTTTTTTGTTTCAATTAGCTACAGATTAAATTTAGAAAAATTATTTGGATATTACAAGTGATCCCCGCCTACCTGGTCCCTGAACCAACCGGAATAACGCAGGTAATTATCAGCTATTCTGTTGATTTCGCCATTGATATGAGCTTCAGACACCACTTTGATTCTTTTTGCAGGAATTCCGGCATAAATGGTTCCCGGCTCCACAATGGTGCCCTCGAGCACTACTGCACCTGCCGCAATGATGGAATTACTCCCCACCTGGGCATTATCCATCACGATTGCACCCATGCCTATCAATACATTATCGGCCACAGTACAGCCATGCACTATTGCATTATGTCCTATCGAAACACTATTTCCAATGATGGTCTGCGTTTTCTTAAACGTACAATGAATGATTGCACCATCCTGGATGTTCACTTTATTGCCTATCCTGATGCTGTTCACATCGCCTCTTACGACTGCATTAAACCAGACACTGCAATCATCACCCATGATTACATCGCCCACAATTGTCGAATTGGGAGCCAGGAAGCAATTGGACCCAAACTGTGGATAAACATTTTCAACATGAAGTATCGTTGCCATAGTTGTGATTTATTTCATTATAGAGGCAAATATCCCACAAATCGTTTGAAACAGTAAAAAGTTTATGAACTATAAAAGTTTGTATAAAAAGGTATCTCATTCGACATCTTTACGGAAATTTGCAGCAATGAACCAAAGGGAATTATTTTTGAAACATATAGCCCAGACATCTCCGGCTCCGATCGGGTTGGAAGTCACGAAAGCGGAAGGTGGCCTGTTGTGGGATAAAGAAGGAAAAGAATACATTGATCTGATTGCCGGTATCACTGTCTGTAATATAGGTCACCGCCATCCCAAAGTAGTCTCTGCGATCAAAAAACAGGCGGACGAATACCTGCATCTGCTCGTTTATGGTGAGATGATCGAATCGCCGCAGGTACAGTATGCCAGTCTGCTTACGCAACATCTGCCATCGACACTCAATTCAGTTTATTTTACCAACAGTGGCGCCGAGGCAACTGAGGGAGCAATGAAACTCGCCAAACGGGTTACCGGCAGAACAGAGATCATAGCTTTCAATCAAAGCTATCATGGTTCCACGCAGGGAGCGCTGAGTATCATTGGCGATGAATATTGGCGAAATGCTTTCAGACCATTGTTGCCCGGAGTACTACATGAAAATTATAATTCTCCCTCAGCCACTGATGCTATCACTGATAAAACTGCCTGCATTATTTTGGAAACAGTACAGGCGGAACGCGGTGTGATTGAACCTGATAGTGCCTGGCTCGCAGCGATACGCAGAAAATGCAATG
>Ga0193752_1000885_pt1 | contig 26813 bp, 23 predicted proteins | sample H1c1metaG_FD_144924 | JGI IMG/M metagenome (GOLD analysis project Ga0193752, IMG submission 144924) | Soil microbial communities from a riparian zone of the East river system, Colorado, United States - H1c1 | ecosystem: Environmental > Terrestrial > Soil > Riparian zone | place: USA: East River...
AGTCTTGTGTATATCCGTAATTCTCGATGTAGCCGTTGGGGTTGGTGCTGTTCTCCGCGTTTTCGTACGCTGTGTACGTGAAGAAATTATTAAAATAAGAATTGAGCGTTCCGCCGAACGACGTGCGGACGGTAAGATCCCTGAGAAGGTCTACCTCAGCAAAAACATTCCCATTGATCTGCCATTCGGTGCCAGTATAATCTTTCGTTCTTTCCATGATGGCCACGGGGTTGGGTGCGTTGCCGAGACTTTGAGAGCCGCCGCCGGCAAAGTTTCCGCGAATGTCATACACCGGCACAATTCCTGGCATACGAAAGGCAGCGTTGAGCGAGCTGGCATTATTCACGCCTGGCAGGAATAATGCCAGGGGATTTTGTTTGTAATACACATAGATATTCTCACCGACTCGGATTTTATCTTTCAGGGTGAAAGAAGTATTCAGTCGGGCGGAGTAGCGCTTCAAATAAGTGTTCAGCAAGGTGCCCTGCTGATTAAAATAGTTGAGCGAAAACAGGTAAGTTGATTTCTCTCCGCCGCCGCTTACGGATATATTATGGCTCTGGATGGGCGCCGGTTTGAATATCTCGTGGAACCAATCGGTTCCGGCCTTGTTCGCTCTGGTGATCTGATTGGTATAGAGCGCATAGGTCGACGGGTCAGTGTTGGGATCGCCCTCCTTAGCTCCCGTGGGAGTGATATAATCGGGAATGACCGGTTCGGGACCGTTGCCATATTGTTTGTGGACAGGCTGAAGTCCCAGATTCTCATACGTTTGCCAGATGGCTTCTGCGGCTTCCTGGGGGTTGGTGAGGTTCCATACGTTGCCCTTTAACGGCTGTTGTGTGCCGTAGTAGCCATCGTATTCTATTCTCGCTTTACCCGAACGGCCTCGCTTCGTCGTGACGATGACGACCCCGTTAGAACCCCGGACGCCATATATTGCCGCAGCGCCGGCATCCTTCAATACCTGGATAGATTGTACATCGTTGACGTTGAGATCGTGCAGGCTGCCGTATGCACCGTCGATGATCACCAGGGGCTCAGTGCTTCCGACCGATGTGATACCACGGACACGGATATTGCTGGGTCCGCCCGGCGCTCCCGAATTAACGATCGTCACACCCGCGGCCTGACCCTGCAGTAACGACTCGGTAGTTCCTGTTGGCTGCGTTTTCAGGTCCGCCACGTTTACCACCGCAACTGAACCCGTGATGTCCTTTTTTCTTTGTGAGGTGTAGCCGGTGACGACCACTTCGTTCAGATTGGAAGAAGTAGAAGAAAGGAGGAGGTTACCCAGTGATGATTTCCCCGCAAGACTTGTTTCAAGGGAAGTGTAACCAACATATGAAATGACCAGCACTGCATTGGGATCGCGGGCGCTGATCGAGAAATTTCCGTTTTCGTCGGTATTGGTTCCCACGTCGCCGCCTTTTATCTGAACGCTTGCGCCAGCGATCGGTAATTGATCGTTCGCGTTAAGGACTTTTCCAGTTACTTTCTTTTGGGCCAAAGTACTGGAACAGCAGAGAAGCATGAACGCAGAAATAAATATTCCCTCCGCAAAAGTTTTTAATTGTATGGACATAAGCAATCGTTTTGTATTTAAGGTGTCTGAACTATAGCGTTTCGAGTTCGTTTCCGGTCTCAGCGTTCTCTACTGTCCGGGACCTCGGAGTTGCTCACAAAAGCCAAACGTTTGCTGTCGGGAGACCACGAATTCACATTGATTGTCCCCTGTCCTCCATAAAGATGGGCGATGACCCTGGGCGCTCCGACTTGTGCAACAGGCATCACACGCAACATCACGTTTTTATACGAGGGGTGTGAGCTGGGGTCAATGTCCATGGGAAAAGAAATAAAGGAAATCCATTTTCCATCCGGCGAAATATGAGGGAACCAGTTGTGATATTGATCGAATGTCAATTGTTCCCTGGCAGAGCCGTCCGGTTTCATTCTCCATATTTGCATGGTGCCGGCGGGATTGGCGTTGTAGTAAATATATTTTCCGTCGGGCGAATATTCCGGCCCATCCACATGACCGGAGGTATTGTTGGTGACGGCGGTTTCCTTGCCGGTGTTGAGGTCTACTTTATATATGTTGTAGATCCTGACGCCATTTCTTTGGGCCACTATCGAAACTTCCCTGCCGTTGGGCGACCAGCCGTGCCAATAGGAAGGCGTTTCCCTGGTGAGCATTTTAGGTTCGCCACCTTTCAGAGGCACCACATACACGGTTGATCCACCGCCGTTCATGCCTTCCCTGGAGCTGCTTATCGCGAGCATTTTTCCGTCGAAGGAAATTCCATGATCGTTGTTATTTCGTTTTATACTACCGGTATTGAGTAGCTGAGGCGTTCCTCCGGTAACAGGGATGGCATATAAAGAGCCTTTTTCGTTGTACAACAGGTTGTTGTTGTCGGGCATCCAGTTGGGGGCTTCCAGTCGTCCCGGCGATTCGTGGATTACCGTTCTCTTTCCATCCGCCACATCAATGATCTCCAGCCGGCTGCCTAATTCGCCTTTAAAAGGTGTGGCTGCCCTGGCGAGGATCGGGTTGGGTTCATAGGGATTGCGAACGGGTTTGTCAATTCTTACGTTCCAGACTTTTGCTTCTTCTGTAACGTTTTCATCATGCGATGAAATGTAAAGGCCGGCAAGCACGGAATCCTTCATGTCCGGCATTTTTTTGGCAGCTACTACCTGCAGTGGTTCTCCCGGGTTGGCGACCCGCATAATGATCTCATCGCCAGTTCTTTCCAACTGGATCACCTGGTAGATCGCTTTTTTGGGAAAAAACGCCTCATCCTCGGGGTCGCGCATGAAAGCCCCGCGCAGCGGCCTCCACTGCATTACAACAAGGCCGTCGCCATGTATGCAGGCATTGACGCTTGCCGCGGATTCGTCAGCGGACTCGCGGATCATCCAGCCGATCTTCCGGTGACCGTTTCCTTTTCCTCCCACAAATTCAAAATTCGCAGTCAGGATAAAGTCGCCCGTCAGTTTTTTGTACAGGTAATGAAATTCATCTCTGTTAAACCAGATATTATACCCCGAGCCCTTTAGATGGTAGGTTTGATCGGAGATATCATACCGCGCTGAACCCGTGTTCTTTGGTTTTCCTACGTCCTCACTGTTGGTGAAGATGCCGATAGCAGCTGCCTGGGCGGTCAGGATTTTGAGAGGGGAAAGGAGAAGCAGGCAGAAGATAATTCTCATGGCAGCATAGCAGTTTTAGGAAATATTTTCAATACACCAAATATAGAGGCACTATAAAAAATTAAGGGGAAAGGGTCTACGTCATTACCACAACATAAAATGAGAAAAAGCTGAATAAGAATATTTTACGGCACAACATTACCACAACATGGAACTTCATTGCGAGTGCCGGATGGTTGTTGACTGGTTTGTGATTGGCATCGCACACTCAAAGTCAGTATGCCCGGAAAAGAGACTATCAGGAAAGTGCAGCATGACAAAATGGAGTGCAAGTCGCCAAGTATCCGGGCAGGCGGATTTGTTCATGAGGAAATACAAGACATCCGGCAGGGAAACATGGCGCCAGACTAGCAAAACAGGCTATCGCCAATGGCTTATCGAAAGCAAGCAGATGGATAGCTTACATGAAAACTATACCAAACGAAAACATGGGAATATACTGCTGCAGGTAATGGGCATGTTAGGTTTTCAAAGTTTTGCCATCGCCGGGCATGACAGGGGAGCACGTATCGCTTACCGCCTGAGGCTTGATCGTCCGGCGGAGATTACAAAGTTGGATGTACTGGATATTTTTCCTGTTCTTGATGTATCAGAACTTATTAATTATGATACAGCAAGCCGAATGGAAAACTGGTGCTTTCTTTCACAACCCAAGGCAGTACCAGAGACACTCGTTGGCGCAAATCCTGATTTTTATCTTAATTATATACTGGATAGCTGGGACTGTAACCAATAGTTTTGTAATTGTATTTATTGAAACGTTGCAATTCTGGATGCAGCACTTAAAATTGGCTGATCGCACATGAAATCGGGTATTCAGAAAAAGAAGCTGAAGAGACGGATCATCCTAACTGACTTTATGCATCCTGCAGATAATAAGCAGACCCGATGGAAACTGAAAATAAAAAGGCTGCCTCTTCTTTTAGACAGCCTCTTTTATTTTTGTTTTTAATGACGGATACTGTCTTTTTAAAATCCATCTAAATCATGTTTTGTCATCGTCATCTTTCCTGTCATGTTTCTTACCTCCATCAAGCTTATAAATTTTTCCTGTATTTCCTGTTGGCCCTCCTTCCACAGTGGTAAGAACATAAATTTCACCTTTTAAATCCTGGCCAAAGCCTTTTACATACTGCCCGAGATGATCAGGGAAGCTCTTCAGTGAAATCTTTTCAATTGACCACAGCCCAGAGCCAAATCCGCCTTTGCTCACAAATATTTGCCCTTCCGCTGCATCTTCAGGTGCCGAAAAACTGCCGAAAACATACTTGCCTTTCAGGCCAGGAATATCGTCTCCCCTGTACACATTCCCTCCGATCACTGCAACGGTTATTCCGCCCGGCTGTGCTGTATTTCTTAGTTCCAGTACCGGATCAATCAAACGGTTGCCAAACACATCAAGCCTTACGCAATTTGGCAGCTCCATCAATTCATCGGCAGCATTAAAACAATGCGTTCCTTCTTTAACATTCCATCCATAGTTTCCACCTTTCTTTACAATACTTACCTCTTCATATAAATTCTGTCCTGCGTCTCCGGCAAATAAACGCTTCGATTCGCCCATATCAAAAGAAAAGCGGTAAGGGTTCTTGAAACCATATGCATAGATCTCGTCAATACCTTTTTTACCTACAAAAGGATTGTCCCACGGAATGGAATAATTTTTTCCTCCTTTGTGGCCGTTCACATCAATTCGCAAAATGCTTCCCATAAAATTGGATTCAATGTCCTGGCCATTACCGCCCGCATTCGGAGCATACCAATCTTCTACATGCCCGGGGCCGATGTCATTTTTATTGCCACCGTCGCCAATAGATATGTATAAATATCCATCAGGGCCGAAAGTTATGGTGCCTCCATTATGATTGCTCTGTGGGTGCGGTTCCTGAAGAAGATTTTTTTCGGAACCTATATCAGCCACGTTACTGTTCGAGCCAGATACTTCAAATTCCGATACGCGTATCGTACTGCTCCATTCTTTTGGCAGCCCTGTATTACCTGCGTCGTTTATGGGCCCACCAGGAGGTGGAGGGGCGTTATAGAACAAATAGAATTTTCCATTGCCTTTAAAATACGGGTGAAATGCAAGGCCTAATAACCCCCTTTCATCATAAGATGTTTCAAGGGCCACCAACTTGCTGCTGATATCAATAAACGGCTGGGGTAACGTTTTCCCATTTTCAATGATCCAGACTTTTCCTATCTGATCAACAACGAATAACCGTTTCGAACCGTCAGGCGCATCAATCAGCGCAACGGGAGAAACAAAGTTTTCTACAACAAGCTTCAGGTCAAGATCTTTCGAAAGTCGGAGCTCGTCTGATTCTGTTAATGAAATAGAACCCCGCGGGAGATCCGAGTCAACTTTCTTACAACCTGCCAACGCAAAAACGGAAAATAATAATAGCAGTAGGAGGTTTCGAATAGGAGACACGCTAATGCCCGTTTCCTCTGGTACAAATGTTTTGTTCATAGCAATTCTGTTTAAAATAATTGAATAAGCAAAAAACAGCGAAGAGCTTGGGGATTATCGTCAATGCTGGGGAAGCCCAGGGGTGCAGATTTAATCGATTAATTTTATACGCAAGCGTTTGCTTTATGGTTGCTTAAAAAAAGTAAATAAAATTGTTGTGCAACAAAATTATCGGCAACTATTTGATAATTAGCATCACAAATCAATATAAATGAAGAAAAAATCATCATTAAATTTTTCGGACAGCATTTTTTACCGCAATATTACTTTGTATCAAATTGAATACATCCGGCCGGCAAAAATCGGCGCGAATGATCCTAAAGCAGGTCCAGCATCATCCGACACCTTACCCGTTTGGGCTGTATTTCAATACGGAAAAAGTGACTCAGACGATTACTTTTGAAAACGTATTGCTACGTAAAACCGGCTTAAAAAAAAACGAGAGATTTTGTAGCTCACGACGAGTAGAACAATATCGAACCAGTGAAATAATGTCGCGCAATCTTTGAAGTCCGAAAATGAAGGTTTGTTACATTATTCCAAATAAAACGAGGCTGCATCCATCACAGTTTGCCTGCCTGACATCAGGTATTACTCTTTGTTCCCGAAATCTTTTTTACAATTTTTAAAGCGTCAAGATATTTTTTCTTAACTCCTGTATCTCCTTCATTCTCGCATAGTATTTCAATAGCAGGCAACAATTTCTTATTGTGCTCTGTGTTTAATTTTAATATTTCTCCGAGTGCTAATGCAGTAGCCCAACGTACAACAGTGCCATTATGATTCGAATTTGCTTGTAAGTTTGATATAACAGTGTTTAACTTTGACTGAAATAGGTAAGCAATATTTCCTATTACTTTTGCGCTTTCCCACTTTATTCTTGGCTCATCTTCCTTTAAAGCCTTTGTCACAAATAGAAAAACATTTTCATCTGCTATGGTTGCATTTTTTTTGGTGGCATATTCGATGCCTTCAATACAACTTGCTTTGATCGCTGCATTTTGATTTTCTGCAAATGCCAATAATTCGTCGCCGGGTATAGTGCCTTCCATCAGCCATTTTCCAATTTGAGCCACTTTTCCCTTCGCTTTTATTGACTTGTCTTGAAATAACTCCCCGATAGTCATGATTCCTACTTTGTATTATCCATGGTTTTAGTTCAGGAATTCCTTTCGCGAGGAGTGGATTTGGATTCGCTCAAGGCGTCCAAACAAATCTCAGACCCTTAGTGAGCCGCGGAATGACCTACCTGCATAGTACGATTCGGCGCCGTTATGATATACAAACACCTGGTTGTAGCGGCGATCAGCAAAGATGGCGCCACCGCGTTTCCTGATCTCGGAAGGTGTGAGTATCCAGCTCGATGTTTTGGTATCGAAATCACCAAGTTTTTGCAGTTCCCGATACTCTTCTTCCGTTAAAATTTCTACACCCATGTCAGCAGCCATTTCAATGGCGCTATTTTCCGGCTTATGTTCTTTCCTCGACTCAAGCGCTTCGGGGTCGTAACAAATACTTCTGCGGCCCTTAGGACTCTCCGCTGCACAATCATAAAAAATGTATTCGTCCTTCTTTTTATCATAACCAACAACATCCGGTTCGCCACCGGTGGTTTCCATTGCATTGAGAGACCACAGTTTTCCGGTATTGGCTTCCAGCTTTGCCTGTACTTTGGCCCAGTCAATACCTTTGTGCCGGTTCATATGTTTTTCAAAACGGGCTTTCAATACTTTGAGTAGTTTGTCGCGTTCTTCTGCCGACAACTTGTTTTTATTGCTATTTGTCTTGGTCATATTTTTCTATTATGGGTGTGTGTGAAGCGAATAATCGCTCAAATTATTTCAATGTCGTACTGGCGATAATTCAGGCCCAGCCAACTTTTCCAGTGTCACCAGGGAATTCATTCTATTCATTTATTATTTAACCGAAATGAGTTTTCGATCTGCAGGTCTGAAATACCAAGATACCACAATCAGGAATATTAATAACAACGACGGAAAAAATTCACCAGCTGAATCACCCACTGCAATATGTACGAACACCGCTCCCGACATAAGAAAGAAAAAGCCAGCATATGCCCATTCCTTAAGTAAAGGGAATTTAGGGACTAGCAATGCAACAACTCCTAAAATTTTCCAAATACCCAATATGGTTAGAAAATAGACAGGAAAACCCAAACGTACAATACCATCTACCCCGGGGGGCGCCACGGCTCCCTCGGCCTTTACCTTGAGTAACTGTACTAATCCGGTTGCTGTCATTCCTAATGAAAGCCAGAGGGTAGCAATCCAATAGATGATTTTATTTCTTTTTGACATGATGTGTTATTTTATCTTGGTTAAAATTTCTTGCAATCGGTTATGTGCCATATTGACACCTTGCGAAAAGGGCAGCCTCAGGTTCTGGTCTCTAAGTGCGACTGATCTGTATACTACTTGCATATTGAGTTTGCTGGTGTCGGCAGTCAGCTGTTCAAATTCGAGAAACTCAAGCTGAACGTCAAAAATGGCATTTTGCATTTCAAATGTGCGGATGATTTTCTGGTTGGGAATAAACTCATGAATTACCCCATTGGCCTGAAATACCACGTTCCCATTTGGATCGGAGGTCTCAATTTGCCAACTGCCGTGTCGTTTGTTTTCAAGTTTCAACACCTTCGTTCCCATCCATTGCTCAATAATGTCGGGCTCTACATACGCTTTAAAAAGTAATTCCAAAGGCAAATCAAATTCCCTTGTTATTAACAAATCATGTTTGCCGTCTTCGGCCTGGATTTTTGTTTTCAGTTCCATGTTATTTATTTTTTATCCTTGTATTTTTTCATGATGGTTTCTAATTTATTAAACCTCTCATCCCAAATTTTGCGAAATGGTTCAATGAAGTCGGCTACTTCTTTCATTTTTTTTGCGTTGATGTGATAGTAAATTTCCCTTCCGGTTTGTTTTTGTTCAAGTAATTCGCACTCCGTAAGTATTTGCAGGTGTTTTGAAACTGTGGGTCTCGCCGTCTCAAAATTCGAGGCTATGGCCCCTGCGGTCATCGAGTGCGAGGCAACTAACAGAAGTATCGCTCTTCTTGTCGGGTCCGCTATCGCCTGGAAAACGTCTCGTCTCAGATTCATTGTGTAGCTATTTGGCTACAAATATATATGTAGTTATTTAGCTACGCAATTTTTTTTTATTTTTTTTAATTGTGGAACTTATCTACTGCTTATTTTATGCTTGATTCACATGACACATATGAATTAATAGATTGATAATCATATAGTATTGAGTCCTTCTTAAGAATTTACTTTACTAAACCGTGTCGATCAGATTTGAAAGACGGGAGACTTGTGCCTCGTTATTAAACTGCCGGTTTTGGCAAAAAACCAGCTGGGTATTTTATGATACATACCGCTTGTAAATAAGCGTTCAATTCCCATACGTACAATTTCACTTTATTTTAATCACTTCTATGTTTACCTTAAACTTGTTACCAAATTCGAACGATGATCGAGTTTAAAGACTTCAAAAAAGGATTCGGTGGTGAGTTACTGTTCGACATAGAGCATCTCGTATTACGTGAAAGACTCTATTGGCTTGTCGGCGCAAATGGGGTAGGGAAGACGACGCTGCTCAAATCGATTGCTGGTCTGATCCCATTTGCAGGCGACATACTTGTTGACGAAATAAACATCAGGAAGGAGAAAATGAAGTTCAGACTGGTTGTAAATTATGCGGAAGCAGAGCCTGTGTATCCCGAATTCCTTAGTGGACAGGACCTGTTAAATCTTTATAGCTATTCTAAGAAGGCTTCTTCTGGCCAGGTGACCTATCTGTTGAACAAATTTCAAATAGACGGGTTTTTAAAAAAAATGGCCGGAACATTTTCAAGCGGTATGGCCAAAAAACTATCTCTCGTTCTTGCATTTATTGGCAACCCCAAACTCATTTTGCTGGATGAACCCTTTATTAGTCTAGATCAGCAGGCGATTGAACATCTTCAGCAACTGATAAGTGAATATTTTGACATGGGCACTTCTTTTCTGATTTCTTCGCATCAGGACCTGAAAATAAATGCCAATCTAATGGCAACTTCACTTGAGGTGAAAAATAGCGAAATTATCGCCAGGACGTATGCGAAAGACATTCAACACGGTATTTAGACTTCTGGTCGTCCGGTTCTACAAGCTAAACGCGGGTTTTTTCCTCTTGCTCTTTGTTTTGTTATTTGGCGTCGTAAGTCCCCCGATTATCATGTCCTACCATTTGGCTCTGATCAACGGAATAATCGAGGTACCCGTTTTTATGACCATCGTCATGGTGATATGGTTCTTTTACAATCTTAAATGTATTTTCTTTTGTTTGAGAACAGTGGAAAACGACTCAAGCTATCTATTGTTCAATTTCCAGGCGATTGACACGTGGAAACAGTTGCTTCTTTTGCTTGCATGCCATTTTTTGCTGTATTTCCCCATTTTTGCCTACGTACTGCTCATTCTGAACGTAGCCGCTCAGCAGGGAAATACTTCTGCAGTCATCTCCCTCCTGATTTTTCATTCATCGATGTATATTATGGCGATATACCTCCATTATAGAAAACTCAATTTTTCGTTCAAAGAGTGGGCATTGGCAGGGCAATTGAGTAGGGTGACCCGGTTCAGCATTCGGAAAAACGTTTATTTCTATCTATTTTATTATACAATCGATTCCCTTAAGTTGGGTTTTCTCGTTCTCAAAGTGGTGAGCCTTTTGTTACTGGGTGTGATCCTGGTCATGAACCAAAATGAATTTCAAGTAAGAAATTTTATTATTTTTTTTCTGCTCATAATTCTAATACATGCTATTATCGTCTATAATTATGTGGGATTTATTGAAAAGAAATTGTCTTTCATCAAAAACCTGCCCTTATCCGTTTGGAACTACCTGAATATCTATGCAATTACTTATTGTCTGATTCTGTTGCCCGAACTGATCTATATCATGATCAATGGTCAGAATCTCATTCCTCTTAATAATATCTTATTGTTTTTTGGCATCAGCGTGGGCCAGCTACTCCTGTACACGGCCGTTTTGTATGCCAGTTCGTTTCGGATGAAGACCTATGTTAAGATCATCCTTGCGATATATTTGTCCTCGTCGGTCTTACTATTGTCTGAGCAATATTTTTTGTTCTTTTCATTTCAATCGGCGACTGCGGTGTTGCTGTTCATTACCCAATATTATAGGTTTGAGCTCAGCAGTAAGTAGCGGCCCAGGCTTCTATCGTCAGTTCGGAATTGCACTGCATGAATTGGATGTACATTATCGTCAATTAGCTCTGTTTTTGGAAACCGGGCCGGGCCCGCTATACCAGGGAGCAACAAGGCCAGAATATTTTCCTTTTATCGCTTACTTTCTATTAATTCAATTCAGCAAAGAGCACCTCATTGATTAACAGTATTCACCTCAAGTTCCTTAAGGGTTTTTTCCAAATAGGGTTTAGGCAACCATTTATTACCCATCATCACCCCTTCAATTTTTTGTGTGTTAAGGATATTTTCCAGCGGATTGGCGGCCAATAGTACAAGGTCCGAAACGGCCCCGGCCTTTATCACTCCCCTGTCATTGCTGTGATAGAATTTCGCAACGTTCACAGTGCCTGTATATAGTGCTTCGTAAGGACTGAGGCCGGCTTGTACAAGGTATTCCAATTCATGGTGAACGGAGAATCCCGGAACATTAAATATTTGCGGGGCATCACTGCCCAATAATAATCCGACACCAGTTCGCTGACACTGCAGGAGGAGCTTTTTTCTTAACGACATGAAATAGCTCATTTTTACAGAATCATATTTTGGATCTTTCATTAATCCTACTTTCGCGTTCATCCAGTCATTAACAGTGGCGGAATCCATATATTTCATTTCGGGCGCATTGCGAAGATCATTTACGTTGGTAGCGGGTGAACACCAGCGTTCGAAAAGCGATTCTGTAGGTACCACCCATACATTATGGTCACGCAAAGCCTTCATCAGGCGGGGTATTTGCGTCGTATCGGCACGATCTGCCACAAACATTCCAAGGAAACCAGAGGCTTCTTCATCGGGAAGCTGTGCCGGAGGCACAAGTCCGGTAATAAAACCATCAAGATGGTCAATGGTAGAATAATTTGCTTCAATAGCTCTCCAGACGCCTACGTCGTGGGACACATGCCCCGCGAAGGGAATGTCTGCCTCGTTTGCAGTTTTTATAATTGCCTCAAAATTTTCTTTTGTCAGCCCAGGATGGAATTTTAGGAAATCATACCCGGCCTTTTTTTCTTCCAAAACCATTTTTGAGCCTGTCTCCGGAGAAGTGACGCTGGTTCCGCTAAAAGAAGGACCGGAAGTATAAAATCGTGGTCCCAATATTTCACCGCTTTTGATCTTACTTCTAAGTTCCAGATGCCTGGGATGTCCGAGCATGCCGCGAATTGTAGTGATACCATGAGTAAGATAGAGGAGGAGCACTCTCTTCATGGGTTCGATATCATCGATGGGGGGAACGTGTGCGTGCATTTCACTCAGACCCGGAATGAGGTATTTACCCTTGCCCTCTACGACAACGGCGTTCCTGTCGTATTTTATTTTTCTGGAATCTCCCATTAAAACGATCTTTCCATTCTTAACGACCACAGTTTGATTCGGAATCATGCGTTCACTGTCCATGGGAATTACGTTAACTGATCTGAAAACAATATCCTTTTGACCAGAATTTAAAATATTTTGCGAGTGAGCGGAACAGACTGATAAAACCAGCAGAATGAATAAATATGGTTTCATGATAAATATTTTTACTTGAATTATTAACTTACCTGACCTTATATTAAGATAAATTCATAAACAATGGAAATAAATGTAGCAAAGGATGCTGTTGAATTGGGGAAACTGGCTGCCCGGGCTGCAGCGGACGTAATCAGTAGGGTCATAGAAGAAAAAGGATCGGCTAATATTGTTCTTGCCACAGGAGGCAGTCAGCTCGAAATGTATAAAAATCTGACAAAGGAATCATTAGACTGGTCCAAAGTGGTTGTATTTCATCTCGATGAATACATTGGGTTGCCCGAATCATCGCCGGCAAGTTTCAGAAAATACCTTAGAGAGCGATTTCTGAATATCGTTGGACCCGTAAAAGCGTTTTTCTTTATAAACGGGGAAGCTGAACCTTTAACCGAATGCAAGCGTCTCAATGAGAGTATCGTCAAATACCCAATAGACCTGGCGTTTGTTGGAATAGGTGAGAACGGGCACCTCGCCTTTAATGATCCACCTGCGGATTTTGAGACTGAAGATCCCTACATTGTGGTTTCCCTGGACGAAAAATGCCGAAGACAACAAACACGTGAAGGCTGGTTCAATTCCCTCGAGGAGGTGCCTTTACGGGCGATCAGTATGTCAATAAAGCAGATATGCAGTTCAAAACAAATTATTTGCTCAGTGCCGGATAGCAGAAAGGCTCAGGCGGTCAAAGATTGCCTGCAAGGCCCGGTAAGCAACATGTTTCCTGCGAGTATACTGCAATTGCACAGCAACTGTCATTGCTACTTAGACAAAGCTTCTTCCTCAATGCTGAATCAGTCTGTCGATAGATCGGAACAGGCGCGATCTTAATTACTTGATCCTTCGACCAAAACAAGCAAATGGGAAAAATCAATAAAGTAATTGTAAGTTCTTTGTCGAAGCGACAGATAATCGTTTCTATATGCGTGATCGGAATATTGTTCTTCGTATTTGGCTTTGTAACATGGATGAACGCAATCTTAATCCCATATTTCAAACTGTCGTTTGACCTGAGCAATTTCCAATCCTATCTCGTCGCTTTTGCATTCTATATCTCTTATTTCATTATGTCGGTACCCGCTTCTTATTTGCTCAAAGCGGTTGGATTTAAGAAGGGTATGATGTACGGGTTCTGGGTAATAGCAGCCGGTGCCTTTATTTTTGTTCCTGCTGCTCTTGTGGGAACATATTCTTTGTTTTTGTTGGGTTTATTTACAATTGGGATAGGATTGGCCATATTGCAAACAGCCGCCAATCCTTATATAACAGTACTTGGTCCTAAAGAGAGTGCGGCGCAACGAATTGCGATCATGGGTATTTGTAACAAAGGAGCTGGAATACTCGGGCCTTTATTATTGGCAGCGATAATTTTAAGGGCAATTGATGCCGAACTGTTTAAGCAGATTCCTTTAATGGACGCAGCAGAAAAAAGTATGGCAGTGAAGGAACTGTTGCACCGTCTGATCCTGCCCTATGTCTGTATGGGAGGTGTGCTCATCGGACTTGGCCTGTTAGTATGGTTTTCACCATTACCAGAAATAAACACAGAAGAGGAGAGCAGCGAACTCATGCAAGCCAACTCCGGCAGGAAAAATATTTTTCATTTTCCTCACCTGATTCTTGGGGCCCTGGCCATTTTCCTGCACGTGGGAACACAGGTTATCGCGATCGATTCGGTGATCGGATACGCTGGTTCAATGGGCATCCCGATAACTGAAGCAAAGGTATTCCCATCCTATACTTTACTCGTTACCATGTGCGGCTATCTGTTGGGTGTTATTACCATTCCCAGATTCATAAGTCAGCTGAATGTTTTCCGATTCTGCACCATACTGGGCCTGATATTCGCAATGCTTGTACTGATCACCAACGGCAGGATCACTTTTTTGGGTCACAACGTCGATATCTCCATTTGGTTCCTTGTATTACTGGGCTTTGCCAATTCAATGATCTGGGCCGGGATATGGCCCCTGGCATTAGACGGGTTGGGAAGATTCACTAAATTAGGGTCTTCCATTATGATTATGGGATTATGCGGCAATGCCATTGTTCCGCTTTTTTACGGATATTTTGCGGATCTGTATAATCTGAAAATCGCGTATTGGATATTACTTCCTTGCTTCGGCTACCTGATATTCTACGCCTTTTACGGTTATCGTATCAGGAGATGGGCCTTGGAACTGTCTTTTACCAATAAAAACTAATACATGAAAAATTCCAGAAGAGAGTTTATCACAAAAACGGCCATGGCTACTACTGCCGCATCCTTTGGCGGAGTATTACCGGGATTTAGCGCTAAAAGCTATGCAAACATCCTGGGAGCCAATGAGCGTATTAAGGTGGGCATAATGGGAGTGCATTCGCGTGGGTTGGCACTGGCTGAGAATTATGCGAAACAAAAGAACTGTGAAATAATTTATATCTGTGATGTAGACAGCCAATCGATGGAGAAATGTATTGGTGCGGTGGAAAAGATACAAAATCACCGTCCGGCTGGGGCTCCGGACTTCCGAAAGGCACTGGAGGACAAATCCCTGGAGGCGATGGTGATCGCCGCACCCGATCACTGGCATGCCCCGGCTGCTATCCTGGCCTGTAAAGCTGGCAAGCATGTTTACCTGGAGAAGCCATGCTCGCACAATCCGCATGAAGGTGAAATACTGGTAGCCGCTTCCCGGAAATACGACCGGAAGGTTCAAATGGGTTCACAGCGGCGCTCCTGGCCCAACCTGATCGATGCTGTTAAACAACTAAAGGATGGCGTCATCGGCCGTCCCTATTTTGCAAAGGGCTGGTACACTAACAACCGCGAGTCTATTGGAACCGGCAAATTGACAGCGCCCCCATCCTGGCTGAATTATGAATTGTGGCAAGGGCCCGCGCCACGGGAGCCATACAGGGACAATATCATACATTATAACTGGCATTGGTTCTGGAACTGGGGCACGGGAGAATGTCTTAACAATGGCACCCACATGGTAGACCTGATGCGCTGGGGACTAGGAGTAGACTATCCCACTAGTGTTCGATCAGGGGGTGGGCGTTACCGTTATAAAGACGATTGGCAAACCCCCGATACCCAGGTCGTCACCTGGGAGTTTTCCAATAATACTCTTATGGAATGGGAAGGACGGAGTTGTAATGGCCGGGACGTCGAAGGTTCCAGCGTGGGTGCCACTTTTTATGGTGAAACAGGCACCATGGAAATGGAGGTTGCAGGAGGAAATTCCTACAGGATATACGACCTCAAGAACAAGCTGATCAAAGAAGTTAAGAATGATCTAAAGGTGGATGCCCGCAACACGGCGGATCCCTCCCAAGGGCTTGATGCCCTGCACATACAAAACTTCTTTGACGGTATACGGAAAGGAACACCGCTTAGCGCCGAAATTTTAAACGGACATAAAAGTACCTTGCTTTGCCAGTTGGGCAATATCGCTTATCGTGCGGGGAAGACCTCTATTCAGACTGATCCGGCCAACGGGCATATCCTCAATAATGCTGCTGCTGAAAAATACTGGAAGAGAGAATATGCAGCTGGCTGGGAGCCGACACTATGATGAAATAAAAATGGAAACAATTGGAGGCAAGCCTTAAAATAGTGAATGCGCGCATTTTGACACCGCATCGCCTAATCACGCATGGAACGGTGGTAATTGCAGGCGATAAGATCGCCGGCGTAAGCGAAGGGGATGTAGAAGTTCCGGATGTGCCGGAGATTGACGCTCAGGGCAAATACGTATCGCCTGGATTCATAGACATTCATGTGCATGGCGGCGGAGGTTATGATTTTATGGATGGGAGTGAGACCGCCTTTTTAAAGATTGCCGAAATGCATGCACGGTATGGGACTACCAGCATGGCGCCTACTACACTCAGTGGCGATAAAGAAAGTATCCTGAAAGCGCTATCCATATATGAGCTGGCCAATAAGAACAACGAGAGAGGCTCGCAATTCCTTGGGATGCACCTTGAGGGGCCCTATTTTGCGATGAACCAGCGCGGTGCGCAGGATCCGCGTTATATCAGGGATCCCGATCCAGAAGAGTACAGGGATATTATCGGTCGGTCATCGGCGATAAAGCGCTGGAGCGCCGCCCCGGAATTAAAGGGCGCCATAGAATTTGGCCGGTATCTGCGTTCTCAGGGAATCCTGGCTGCGGTAGCGCATACAGACGCAATATATGAGGAAGTGCTGGACGCATTTGAGAATGGTTATTCGTTGATCACCCATCTCTACTCAGCCATGTCTGGGGTCACCCGGCGGAAAGCGTTTCGCTATGCAGGCGTGATAGAAAGCGCCTGGCTCATTGACGAAATGGACGTAGAGGTCATCGCGGATGGCGTTCATTTGCCACCGCCTTTATTAAAACTCGCATATAAAATCAAAGGCGCCGGTAAGATCGCGTTGATTACGGATGCCATGCGAGCGGCTGGTATGCCGCCCGGTAAATCTATCCTGGGCAGCCTGGAGAATGGGTTGAGCGTGATCGTAGAGGATGGCGTGGCGAAGCTTCCGGATCGGAGCTCCTTTGCCGGCAGCGTAGCCACTGCCGACCGTTTGGTTCGTACCATGGTAACCCAGGCCGATGTTCCTCTGCTTGAAGCCGTAAAAATGATGACCGCTACTCCGGCTGCGATTATGAAAGTCGACGACCACAAGGGATCCCTGGTCCGGGGAAAAGATGCCGACATTGTCATTTTTGATGAGAATATCACAATTAGCACGACAATAATAAACGGGAAAGTTGTGTACAATTCTTTTTAACCCTGCCCTTTACCTGGATCTGAAAAGTACGGAGAAACTTGTCCTTCCGCCACTGGAAACTGAGTTGATTAAGAGGCCTCTGCCGGAAGAAAATTTAGGATATTATCACTCTAAAATTTACAAACATGCGTTGGAACAAGACCCTGTTATTGATTTGTTTGCTGTATGCGTTTCCGAAAATGATGGCGATGGAAGACCAGGGTTGGGAAGTCTTATTTGACGGAAAAAACGCAGATAAATGGAGGAGCCTGGAAACAGAATCTTTCCCTTCGCAGAGATGGGAGATTAAGGATGGGGCCCTGGTTGTGAAAAAGCATAGCAAAGCCCAGGATATTATTACAAAGGATGTGTACAATGACTTTGAGCTGGTATTCGATTTCAAATTAACGGTTGGCGCCAACAGCGGAATAAAATACCTGGTCGAAAAAATTAAGAACAATGATGCTGGAACCATGGAGTGGAACGGCCCGGAATATCAAATTATCGATGACTATAATCATCCGGCTGTCAAGGGGAATGCCGATGAAAAGGGATCAACTGCGTCTCTTTACCTGGTCTATGCACCTGAAAATAAGCAACTCCAACCTGCAGGAAAGTGGAATAACGGTAAGATTATCGTCAAGGGCAATCGAATCGAACACTGGCTAAATGGCGTAAAAGTTATCAGCTGCGAAAGGAACTCAAAGGATTTTCGAGACCGTATGGCGAATACAAAATTCAAGGTGTATGATAAATACGGGGAATTGCCCGCGGGACATATCATGCTAACAGACCATGAAGGTGATCCCTGCTATTTTAGGAATATCCGTATCAGACGACTAAAATAGGTTGGTTAGCATTCATGCGATTCGCGTCGGAGCCATGCCGTATTGTTTCTTAAACGCAAAGGAAAAATGTGACAGATTCTCAAAACCTACGTCCAGATAGACCTCAGATGCCGTTTTGCCCTTTTCTTTGATCAGGAAATATGCCTCCTGCAGTCTGCGTTGTTGCAGCCAGCGACTCGGCGTAATATGAAAGTGTTTTTCAAAATCCCGCTTAAAGGTAGCCAGGCTGCGTCCCGTTAAATAAGCAAACCGGTTCAGGTCTACATTAAAGTGAAAGTTCTTATTCATAAAAGCTTCCAGGTCAATTTTCCCCGGTTCGCTGAAATCGAAAAGGACATTTTTTATCTCGGGATTTACTTTCAACAGCAGCATAACGGCTTCGCGAAGTTTAAGCGTAATTAAATCCCTGTCTTCTATTACATTCATTGGCATGTAAGCCGCCAGCGAATCAAAATAGTTTTTATACAATGAATCAGCTTTCAGCTTGATTACTGCCTTGTTATCTTTAAACTTTTCCGATCCATACTTCCCTTCCATACTGAAATTCCGGAGAAAGGGTTGATCAAACCGAACCGAAAACGACCTGAACTCTCCGCCCTCCGGTGGTATTTTGCTGAACTTTATCAAATGATTCCGCCTGCCAAATCGAAAACTGCCAGGGCCAAATATATATTCCCTCTTACCGTCGTTCATGACCATCGTTCCCGAAATCTGGTAGCTGAACATATACTCGGGTATAAAATGTTCGCCCTCCCTGCTGCGAGTAACATAGCAGGAATAGGCCAGTGGCGACGGCCTTTCATTCTGTGAAGCCATAATTAAAATTAAGCAACTCTGCGAACTCATGTCCGCTCGGTATCTTTTTGACGATAACTAATCAACAAGGATCCAAAGACAGTGCAATATCCGGTCAACGATTATTGTGTTCTCCTAAAAATGATCTGCCCAATTCCGTTTGCGTAAGATCTACTGCGTCATCGGCGTCGGTCGAGATGCTTGCCGACAGCCATTCTTCCATTTCCTCACTTCTTAAAGTATTAGCCTGTTTTACCAGGCTAATGGCTTCGCGCCCCAACACCAGATGAACGGGAGGGTTTGGATGTTCAACTAACCGGATCATCACTTTGGCCGCCTTGTCGGGAGCACCCATCGGAATAAAGTCCCTGCTGCTAAACAGCTTGACACGCAGTCCAACGGTCGTCTCATAGCCCTCGACTTCAGGCGCAGAGGTCATGGAGGCAGTCATATCTGTGCGTAAGCCGCCCGGCTCAACACTAGTCACGAATATGCCAAGGGGTTTAACCTCTTTGGCCAGTGCCTCGCTAAACCCACCCAGACCAAATTTTGCAGCCTGATAAATAGTCAGACCCGGATTGCCGACCCTTCCGCCCGTCGAGCTGATTTGTAATATGCGTCCCGAGCGCTGCTTACGCATATAGGGCAGCACCATACGGGTTATAGCAATGGGGGCATACAGATTTATTTCTAACTGTGTCCTTACCTGGTCATCGGTATAAGCCTCCGCTGCGCCGATTATACCGAAACCTGCATTGTTGACAAGGATATCAATGCGGCCGAATCTTTTGATTATATTTTCAACCGCCGCCGCAATTTGGATCTTGTTGGTCACATCCAATTTTACCGGGTATATACAATCGGGATATTTGTCGGCCAGGTCTTTTAACTGTTCCGGGTTACGGGCTGTAGCGACAACCAGGTCGCCTTTTGCCAGTACCGCTTCTGTAAGGCTTCGTCCCAATCCACGAGCACTGCCTGTGATAAACCAAACTTTTTTCATTTCTTTTATTGTTTATAAATACAAAGATCATAACAATCCTGGTTCCGCGGTTTGCTCAAAGGTTCAAGTTGCTTTGTTAAAAAGTTCAGTTCATACGGGGTTCGAATTAGGAACTTCCGCCTGAAGTATGTAACACCAGTGCCTGCCGCAGCTTATGCCAAAGTGACTCCGGTGATTCGCGCCGGGCTGATGAATTGAAGAAAAAGGTTAACCAAATATTCGAGTGAGAAGGTGTGTTGTTCAGGTCAAGACGATTTCTCTGTCGAGATTGATCTCCTTCAGTAGCAAATCGTCATGGGACACTACTACCAAGGTACCTTTATACTCAGTGATCGCTTGCGTCAGGATGCGGATACTCCGAATGTCCAGGTTATTTGTAGGTTCATCCAACACAATCAGGTTTGGTGACTTGCTGCCGATAGACAGACAGCAAAGGGTCAGACGCATTTTCTCTCCACCACTGAGCACGCTGCAGGGTTTGTCCCAGTCGGCTTTTTCAAAGAGAAACCGATGCAGACGAAGCCTGATCTCGTGATCCTGCAAGAGACCGGGATTGAACCGTTCTGCTTGTTCATAAACCGACAGGTCATTGTTCGTAATCGAATAATCCTGATCCAAATAGATGGCATCGAACGTGGCGCGTTCGATTCTACCTTCTGTTGGTTCCAGGTCACCGAGCAGTATCTTGATCAGTGTCGTTTTTCCTGTTCCATTGGCGCCCGCTATCGCCACACGGTCGCCGTTGTTCAGCTGCAGGTTCAGAGGTTCCGTCCAAAGCCATTGGTGATTGAAGCGGTGGTTGATAGCTTTTGCATTGACCAACACCTTGCCTCTATGGAATGGTGTGTCCTGGAACCCAATTTTCATCTGGTCCATCAAGGGAAGCTCGTTTCGCAAATGTTGTAAATTCTGGGACAGCCCCTTTACTTTCTGCTCATGAATATGCTTTATCCTGGAACTGCTTCTCTCCGCATTGTTCCGAAATGTGTTCATGGAGATGGTCGGAAGTCCTGCTTTTTCTTGTTTTTTCTTTCCCCTTGCGTCCAGTTTCTGTTGACGTTCGACCGACTCACGCTCCGTTTCTTTCGCCTTACGTAAGGCCTTTTCCATCGCCTTGAGTTCTTCGTACGCCGATGCTTCCGCAATCATTTTCTGTTCCACATAAAAATCAAAATTACCTCCGTAGACACTAATTCCATCCGCAGTTAATTCTGCTACTTCGTTGACAAGATTCAGCAGGGTTCTGTCATGACTCACGATGACCAGGGTGTCACTTGTAGAAGTTATATAACGGTTAAGAATAAGCCTGCTATCCAGGTCCAGGTGATTGCTGGGTTCGTCCATCAGGACTAGCGCGGGACGATGTACCTGGATGCCGGCAAGGAATACTTTGGTTTTCTGGCCTCCACTCAGCGTACCCATGGTTTGTGACAACGATACGCCGGTAAGATCCCAGTACGAAAACGCTTCTTTGCAACGCTCTTCAATGCTCCAATCATCGTTGAGAACCGCCATGTTCTCCAGGGTGACCTGTCCTTCCAAAATTGACTTTAAGGCTTCAAGTTTGTCCGAAATTCCAAGTGCCTGGGCCACCGTGAGCAGATTAAACTGTCCTGTTAATTGCGGCACGAGATAGGGTTTTGTATCTACTCTCACCAGACCATGTGAAGCAGGCAGACCACCCGAGATAATGCGCAGCAATGTGGATTTGCCAGTTCCGTTGTTTCCTATTAAAGCGATTTTTTCGTGATTGTTGACTACCAGGTTGAGACTGGAGAATAACTGGTCCCCGTTGGGATGCGTGAAGCTCACGCCTTGCAAATTGAGCATATGACTTTCTTTTCTGAACGAATGATTACAACAGCCCAGGTAATAGGCTGTTTATCTATCTAAAAGAAAGTTTGCTCACATGTGGGGACATTTAAATTAGACCGCAATTTACACAATAGACACCTTAAATAAAAGTATGTCAGGTTATTTTTTAACAACCTCTTCGGAAAATCTGCTTGAGATTGCCTGGCAGACCCCTTGAAACTGTGGATCTGTCTGAAGTAATAGCTAACAACTTCCTGGCTATTTGTGGATAGAATGTACAATCAGCTTTTGTGCAGAATTTAGCCAGGTGAAACTGTATAACTTTGATTGCGGGTCATTGTTCAACTTTTTTTGGCAAGGCCAAGATAGAGTGATGGTGACGAAACAAAATGTGAACGCGATTATTTATTTCAAAATATCAGACAAAAATGCAAACAATACTTGGAGCCGGCGGCGCAATAGGTACCGAACTGGCAAAAGCACTCACCGTGTATACTAAAGACATCAGACTAGTCAGCAGAAATCCAAAGAAAGTAAATGAGACTGACACGCTATTTGCCGGAGATCTTACAAAAGATATCGAGGTAAAAAATGCCGTGAAGGGCTCAGAAGTGGTTTATCTGACTGCCGGGCTGCCTTATAACACTAAATTTTGGCAAAGCACCTGGCCCGTCATTATGCGGAATGTAATAAATGCCTGTATCGAAAATAAAAGCCGCCTCGTTTTCTTTGACAACATTTATATGTATGACGGGAAAGATCTTAGCCCAATAACTGAAACAACAGCTATAAATCCTCCAAGCCGAAAAGGAAAAGTGAGAGCAGAAATTGTAAAAATGATTTGGGATGCGGTACAAAATCAGGGTCTTGTGGCTCTGATTGCGAGAGCCGCTGACTTTTATGGACCCTCGGTAAAGAATGTCAGTGTCCTTACTGAAACCGTAATTAAACCCTTAAGTGAAGGTAAAACCGCCAACTGGCTCGTAGGTGATCAATTCAAACACTCATATACCTATACCATCGATGCAGGTAAGGCTACAGCGTTGCTTGGGAATTCGCTGGACGCTTTTGGCGAAACCTGGCACCTGCCAACTGCAAAAGACCCATGGACTGGCAAAGAATGGATCGAAGTCATTGCCGGAGAACTAGGAGTGAAGCCAAGGTACCGGACGGTTAGTAAAACTATGGTTAAACTGATAGGAATATTTGTACCTGTAATGAGAGAGTCGCATGAAATGCTGTACCAGTATGACAAAGACTATGTCTTTAACAGTGATAAATTCGAGAGTCGTTTTTCCTTTAAACCGACCCCCTATATTGCCGGAATAAAGGAGATAGTCAGCGTTGACTACAAAAAATGATTCATTCTGACAGGCGTATCGAAAGTAGGTGAGCCCAAGGAAATATTTGCTTTAAAGCCTGTTCACTTGAGCATCATTAATTTTGAGTATGAATTGTTCGTTACCGTTGGGGACCGTGAGTTTAAAATCGTCCGAGTCAAATTTCACCAGCACATTAAGGTTAAAACTGCCTTCTTCCTCAGTTCCTGACAGCAACGGTATATAGCTGACCACCACTGCTTTGGCAATATTATTCAGACTAAGAATGCCATGTGTAATGAATACCCTGGAGGAAGTAAGGTAATCTTGTATTTCAGCGGGATCAACGTCAACTTTCAGACTGAATAATATGCGATCTGAAAAGAAACCGGAATCAGCAGCGGCATTCTTGTCAACAATGCCATAGGGAATATTTATTCTCACATTTATTTGCCTGGAGCCATTGGGAAGCAGAATTATTGCACCTTTTAGGCTGTATTCAACACGGTTGCTGCCTTGTAGTCGCACAATATCAGCGTCCGCAACCCTGTAGATGTTGTCATAATGTTGGGCGAATGCGGCCCTCTTTATGCAAAGCATCAACAATATGACGGCGATATATTTCGGTAGATTTCTGATATCCTGGGTTGAATAGTGAAGCTAGGCATAGGTGCTGCAATGGTAACGGGATGGTCGCAGATCAAAAGTTCCAATGCAGATATTGTTTTGATGAATATTTTTTTCATTGTGTAACATCCCGGCCTATCGGATCCGCGTACAGGCCGGAAAACCGTCTGCACCCGTGGACTAACAAGCTTCGCAGAGGTTTTCTCTGCGAAGCTTGCAAAGATATTTATCATTTATTGCTTAAGTTGTTTAAAGAATGACACTTGGCCGCTCGTGTTTACCTGCAATACGATTGCTTTATTGTCCTTCTTCAACTCTATAAAATAATTGTCGGCATCGTCGAATTGCTCACCATACAAAATCATATCGGTTTCATTAGGTTCATTATCGTCAAATAGCACGACCTTCTCCTTGCTATACCCCTTGTAGTTTTTATCAATAAACCTTTGCGCGTTCATGGGTATGTCCGCGAAGATTTTGCGCGAAGTTGTACCTACAAGGTTTGCATCGTAATCATAATAGGCTTTCATAAGATGTCCATCCTTAGTAAAAAGGACCTCATCGAAATTACCTGTCCTCATCCATCGGCCAGCAGGGACATTTCCAAAATCCGTGTAAAAGGCCTGCTTGGCCTGGTAACTCACTTCCCTTCCTTCCAGTTTTCTAATCTCCCGTCTTTCCATTCTCTTTTCTTTTTTGATTTCGGACTCCTCTTTTCTGTCATTCCGAATGTCCTTGTTTAGGGATGCTACGCTGGACTGGGCGCTAACGGCTGTGGCGAGAAGAAGAGTGACAGTAGACATAATAAGTAACTTTTTCATTTTTTGTAATTTGTGTAATACAGAATGACGTGTGTTTTATTTATTTCATTTTGCTGATATAAATTTACCATACTATCGTCCCCATATTGACCGCGAATCGGTAAACAGGCAAAAGCTGTCGGCTAAGGCATACCGATATGATTTCTCTTAGATCGTTCACCTGCGCTTTGCCTTGTTCTTTGTATTGTATTTGAAAAGATAAACACCAGGAGGGTGTCGGCTATGGTAGTGTCGTTAAGACGCAGTCAGAACCCCATTGACATTGCCAGTACGGCTCAATATTCCCCATCCCTGGGTTTCGCCTTTGATTGCCTTACGAAGGGCTTTGAACAATACGAAATACATCAACTGCCGGTATACAAATCGTTGTGGTATCAGCCAGATCAATTTGCTGGCTTCCTCTTTCTCAAATGCAAAGGCTATAAAACTTACCAGTACATCAACCATCATAAAAGCGAAATAGTAGAGTTCGATTTTATGCATAGTGTCCGGGTTGTGTCGGTCCCAGATTAAGCTGAATACAAGCATTATATCGGCCAGGGGAGCTAACATGGGTAATAATATCTGAAAGATCAGGATATTTGGAAGCGACACCATGCCCAATCCTTTATACTTTGGATTGAAACACGCAGCCCTGTTTTTCCAGAAGGCCTGCATAATTCCATAACTCCACCGAAAACGCTGTTTAATAAATTGATTCAATGTTTCGGGTGCCTCAGTCACCGCAACAGCCTCCGTACAATTAATCACCTGGTAGCCGTTTCGTAAAATCCGGATGGTCAGGTCACAATCTTCCGCCAGAGTATCGTTGGAAAATCCCCCCGCTTTTTCAACTGCTTCCTTTTTAAAAGCACCAATAGCGCCCGGCACTACCGTAATTCCGTTGATTAAATCGAAAGCGCGGCGATCGAAATTCTGGGCAGTAATATATTCGATGCTCTGCCATTTGGTAAGCAGTGTATTTTCGTTGCCTACTTTAACATTCCCCGCTACGGCACCAATCTCAGCTCCATTTGTAAGCGGGATAATCATTCTTTTCATTAACTGCGTTACCGCATCCGGTCTTAATTGTGTGTCTGCATCAATACAAACAACATATTCATTGCTTGTTTGACTGATGCCGAAGTTTAACGCCAGGGCCTTACCGCCATTAGGTTTTCTAAGCACTGTCACCTTTTGGGATTCACTATAGGCTTTCTGGACTATTTGATAGGTGGCATCTGTTGAACCGTCATCGACAAAGATGATATTGAAATTGCGGTAGTCCTGCTGTAATAAGTTTTCGATTGTTTTTACCGCATTGACTTCTTCATTATACGCTGGTATTACTATGCTCACCGCAGGAAACTCTTTCAATGGGGCGCCATATAGATGATGACGATTGACATTCCTTATTTTTTGTAAAAACGCCATAATTGCCATAAGCAGTATACGTGCAAAACCCAACACAATTGCCACCCAGAAGGCGGATGTAAGAAAATGTTCCAGCGAATACCCGAACATTGCAACGCCGCTATCCAAATGAATAAGGTTGTTATGCACTGCTGGCATTACTACATCTTTTGACGTGTGCAACAGACCTGCAATCGTAGTAAACCCGACGCCTTTGCTTTTGAAGTAATGTATGATACGTGGCAGTGCATCTATGGTGGCCTGTCGGTTGCCACCTGCATCATGCAAAAGTATGATCCCTTTTTCGGGATTTGTTTCATACTGTCGGATAGTTCTGGCATATACTGTGTCAGCAGATACACCTTTCTCCCAATCACTTGGGTCAATACTTTCGCCTACCGTATAATAATTCTTTTGCTTGCTTAGCGCAACGGGTTTCAATTCTGCTTCGCTGGTAGGCTCTGCATCAGCGTTGTAGGGCGCACGGAATAGAACAGTGCTCCTGCCCGTAATAGCTTCTATTAGCAAGCGGGTAGTTTCCATTTCTGTAGCTGCCCTTTCTGTACTGACCGTGGCAATGTTTGGATGAGTGAAAGTATGATTGCCTATTTCGTGCCCTTCATTATAGATCCTTTTCAGGAGGGGCAGGTTATTTTCGGCCTGCATGCCTACTATAAAAAATGCAGCAGGCACTTTTTCTTTTTTTAGTATGTCCAGCACCTGCGGGGTGTATTCCGGGTCTGGCCCGTCATCAAAAGTTAGTATTACCTGCTTGTGAACCTTTCCATACTTCTGAATGACATATTTTGTTGGCAACTGCACGTAGTGCTGTTCTGCTATCATTTCTTCTGAGCTGTCCAACTCCAGGTCGATTTTACCCGGCTCAGTTTCGGAAATTACGTTCAATACCTCGCCATCACCAATATAGTCTGGCTTTTCAACAGGTGTATTTACACTTCTTAGATTTTCAAAATCG
>Ga0193752_1000887_pt1 | contig 26745 bp, 18 predicted proteins | sample H1c1metaG_FD_144924 | JGI IMG/M metagenome (GOLD analysis project Ga0193752, IMG submission 144924) | Soil microbial communities from a riparian zone of the East river system, Colorado, United States - H1c1 | ecosystem: Environmental > Terrestrial > Soil > Riparian zone | place: USA: East River...
GAAACAGGCCTCCGCTCGGTAGCGAAGCAGGAATATAGATCGTGCCGTCATGACCGAGCGCCGGGGGACCCAGTTCATAATGGCCGCCCGTTACGCTAACGTTAAAGACCCAATTCAATGTACCGGCGGGGGTCAAGGAGTAAAGATTACCGCCGACGTCATAAACATAGACAGTTCCATCGGGCGCAATTACCGAACGATGAGAAGCGTATTGCGACGCCAGCTGAAACCGCCAACGAACGCGGCCTAGCTGTTGGGGCCGGGCAATGACCTCGATCGACGTGCTCGCCTTCGATCCATCTCCGTTTCTAAAGTTAAGTGATTGATGCCCGAGCGGGGCCGATTCGGGAATATAAACCGCGATGCTTCCATCTGCCTGCCTGGCAAAAGGAGCTTTTTGTCCGGCGACAGTAACTTCTTTAAGGCCGCTATCGTCGAGATGATCGCCCGTAATAATTACCGGGCTCGATCGTGCTGCTTTGGTTGAAGATAATGAAGTGATGGCCGGCTGAGTTCCCTTGGCCGGGATTGGGACCGAAATCGCGACTACCAAAAAAGTTGCGAAGAATAATCCCGAGAACAATCGATTTACAAAAAGCATACACCCTCCCTTATGAATAACCTTGATCTTTACGATAAGCGCATATCCCGGGTCCGTGATAAAGCTTTCGGCCGGCAAAGTGTATCAGTTTATTTCACTGTACGTTTATGCGGACTCTTATCAAGCAGTGTGCCATCCGGCCGACGCTGCCTTATTTAGTAAGGCAATTTTTCAACGCAATTTCCTTTAACGCTCAAAGGATTTTTAGAATCGTAAACTACCCAAACCGCTAGAATTACGACAGCTCGCTCTATTTTTATGCGGTTTCACATCCAACAGTGCACCGCAGGTCGGTAAAAAGACACCTTATGGCGATTTTTATTAAAAAAGGCCCGCTTTTTATTACAAAGCGAGCCTAAAGGTCTAGTTAGCAAGTGGAACTATTCCACCTTAACAAAGTCCGTACCCGTCCTTCCGAAAGTTTCCTCGTGGTACATTTCATGGGCCTTGGCGGGCGGCACAACGAATTCACCGGGGGTAGTTGCGCGTGCAACATAGGTGTAGTTGTAAACGCCTTCCCAGAGCAGCGAAGCAAACGCCTCGGCGCGTTCGTCACGGAAGTTCTGGTGCTCGAACCAGTACTGCCGCCACCACCATGAGCCGTAGCCATACGAGCGGCTGCCGTATTCCGCAACACCTGTACTTCCTCCGGCCTTGTCGGCAGGAATGGCCTCGGTCGTTGCAAGCTCGGGATTGAGTATCTCGAGTCCCGCAGGCAGGTTGTCAATCAACGCCACATGATACCGCCGGGCTTGGGCGACCATTGTCAGCCGTACGCGGACCCGCGCACCGGCCTTGATCGTCCATGTTCCGTCGGCGTTCTGCTTCACGTCATCAGCATTATCCACCGCCTCGTATTTACGCAGCACCGTAAAGCCATAGTCCGCCGGGGCGAGTTTCAGGTTCTTAGGCGCGTATTTCATACCGATGCGGTAATACAAGCGTCCGGCCCCCTGTTTTTCAAGTAGAAGGTTGGATGTTCCGCCCTGTTCGGTCAGATACGACATCGGAATGTTCAGCACGTTTGAGTCGATTGAGCGCCCCTTGAACACTTCCTCGCCCGCATAGGTGCTGCCGAGCCAGATACGCGTCACAAAGTCAGGCGTGACCTTCTCAAAAGCATTGAAGTATTTATCGAGCGCGAGCAGGATGAACACGTTTTCCTGAGTGCTGCCCCAATGCCCTTTCGTGCGGTGATCGAGCAGACCGCGAACGAGCTTTGGTATAAGGTCGTTCGATTGATCGGCCTTGATCAACGCTTCGAGCAGGACACCGTCAGCGCGGCGGTTCGAGTACATGATCAGCCACGCCCCGTCGCCGTAATTGGTGACAAAGTTGGCGGTTGCCGCCGTCTCGGTCGTGCGGTTCATCAGGAAACGCTTGATCGCCTCGATTTCGACTGTTGAAGTTTTGTCATTTGCAAGTACCGAAAGGATCCAGCCGATCGCCTCGAACGGGAGCTTTTCAAGAGTTGCCTCGGCAAGAAGCTTCTTCGTTTTGGCGATATCCTTGTCGCCGAGCATATCGCGGACGTAAAGCGCATAAGCTGATATCGTCCAGCGCACCTCCGGCGATGCCCTGTGCCATTCGTCAAAATGGCTTTCGACATTCTTCAGATACGGCTTGGTGCGTTCGATCATCTCCTCAGGCACCTTGTACCCCTTCGCCTTCGCCAATCCGAGCGCATGCGCCACGTGCACCGTCAGGAACGGGTACTCGTATCGTTCGCGGTCGCGCTTCCACAAGCCGAAGCTGCCATCGCTGCGCTGTCGGGACTGCAGGATCTGTACATCGCGCTGGAAGTACGATTCGAGTTCCTTGGCGGTGGGCATATCCTTCGCCTTAAAGGCGCCAAGCACGTCACGCATGGCTGCCGTCGAGATCATCCGCGATGATATCTGCTCTGAGCATGCATACGGGTAGTTGCTCAGGTAAAGGAACGCATCGGTCAGCTCCTGGAGTTGGGTCGAAGCGGTCGTAACCTCGAGCCCGCCGAACTGCGGGTAAACATCGCCGGGGGTCTGCACCGGTTGAATGATCGCGCCATTCTGATCGGTCGTCCCGTAGGTAGCGAATGCTTCGGTCGTCGCCGGAGTCCAGACAGGCAGCGATATCTCGGCCGCATCAGAATACGAAGCGGATGTTACAGCGATCTGGAACCTGGCGGTGCCGGCTTTCATAGCGGAGACGGGGAACCGCACCTCCGCACGGTCGTTCGCCTTGATCACGACACGCTTCGCTTTTTCGCCGGTTAGCTCCGCATTTGTTACGCGAACCGCAACATCGACAGCCATATCCTTATCAGTTTGGTTTTGAACGACGATCGGCATCTGGATCTTATCGCCGAAGTTCATGAACCGTGGTGCCGACGGCCTAACCATCAAGGGCTGTTTCGCGGTAATTGTAGATTCACTCTTCCCAAACCGTTTGCCGGTATCCACCGCGACTGCCGTTATCCGGTAACGGGTCAGGTTATCCGGCAGTTTTACGTCGATCACCGCGCGCCCGTTCGAATCGGTCTTTACCGTAGGTGAAAAGACTGCCAGTGCGTTGAAGTTTTCACGAAGAGCGATGGCAGTGTCATTGCCGTCTGTCGGTCGGTTTTCTCCCACCTCCTCGTCAGAGTCTCTCTCTTTCAGCGATTTTTGCGCTTCAAGTCTTCTCCCGTTCACTGGTAGCTCACGAGATGAACGGCCCGCACCCGCACTGGGGGATGGGGCCTTATCATAGAGGCCCAAACTGACGGATTCTGTAGTCACCGGCGACGGGGGCGGCGGGGGGGGTTGTTTTTTCAGGTCTTCGGGGTTTCCGAGCAGGACATCTTTTCTGAGATGAAAATCCTGCGTTCCGGTCCCGCGTGAGGTGTAGAAAATACCCATGGGGTCGGAAATGCGATAGCCTGAAAGGGCCAGGACGCTTTCATCCACTACCACAACGGCAACCTCTGTATTCGCAACCGGTTCGCCGCGGTGGTCCTTGACCTCGACGTCGACTTTCGTCTCTCCACCGGGCGCCAGAGTTTTCTCCTTCGGCTCGGCCGAAACGGTTAGTTTGCGTGAGGCTGTCGATATCGCGAGGTTTATGCTGCCGGACGCAAACGCCGGTCGCTTGTTCATCTTCGGATCCACTTCGCCCTTGTCGTTCGTTCGGTTCCCGGCGCCGACGAGATCGATCTGGGCCGTTATATTTGGCAGGTATTTTTCATCAAGCGGTATCTTGAGCGTTACCGAGGAATCCTTCATCGTAAAGCGCTCGGTTTTGACGATACCATCACGCCGCAGGCTCAAAACACCCTCTGCCGGCGTAAACGGTGAAATGACAAGCAATTCAGCGACATCGCCCGGTGCAAAGTCCTTTTTACTAGGAATTATCTGGGCCTCTTCCTGCTCGACGTTGCGTTTCGGCGGTGTCTTCCCGCCCGGCACCCAGATGGTTATCTCAGTCTCGTTAAAACGCTCTTTATCGTCCATAGCGGTTGCCGTTACGGTATAGCGTCCGCCCTGTTTTGCGATAAAGGTGCATTTCTGTGCCGCCTCGGCGGATTTGATCGTGCAAAACTGCTCGTCGATCGTTTTCTCGCTCCAAGCACCGTTCTCAAACGCCCAATCCTTGAGCACAGCCTTGATCTCGGCATCGCGGCCCGCGATCAGCTTACCGTCGATGTCTGAAACGATCGATTCGATCTCGATCTTTTCGCCCTTTTGAACAAACGTCCTGGGAGTTTTTACACCGATATAGAGCTCAGACGGGTGGACGAGCAGCGAGGTCGAACTCGACCAGGTCTGCCGGTTTACGTCCTGCACAGAGGCAGCAGCCGACACGGAATATGGCCGCGCCGGATTGACCGATTCGAAATCGACCTTTAGCAGATGCTTTCCGCTCGCATCCGTTACGCCCTTGTGATACTGGGTAATACCTCCACCACCGCCGGGGCCGCGCCCGCCGTATTCGTAGTCGAAATTTCTCCACCACGGCACCCATGTGCCGAACGTGTAATCGTCACGGTTCGGAGGGGTGTAGTTCGTAGGGGTTGCGGTCACCGTCCAGTTGGCCTCAGCATTCGCGAGCCCGCCGCCGGCGTAATATTTTGCCTCGACAGCCAAGTCTACTTTCCCGCCGACAAAATGCGGCGCTTCAGACACGACCTTTGTCGATACTTCGAACTCAGGCCTGCGGAATTCCTGGATCTGGAACGGGTGCCCGTAGCTTCCGCCCGCGATCGAGCTGTTGGTCGTTAGATCGATACGCGCCTGACCAAGATTTGCGTTGTCCGGAAGCTTAAATTTGAAATCGAAGGCGCAACAACGAGATCGAAACTGTTCAGATTACCCGTCCCAGTTGCGATCTCGTTGTTGCGCGAGTCTTTGACGGAGAACGTCAGCCCGCTTGCCTTGTCTCCAAGACCCTCGACATCGCCGAGTTTACCGGCGGTGATCGTTCGAAGATAGCCTTTTACCGCCACCTCTTCCTTCGGGCGGTACATCTTACGGTCGTCGAAGACAAACCAGCGCAGATAGTCGGACGAGCCTTTTTTGTACCACGTACCGTAATCCTGCCAGTAATAATCGGTATTCTCCGGCAAAAAGGCGATGTCGCGGCCGCGTTTCGCGATCAGCATATTTTGCCCTTTATCGCTAACCTGCTCGGGGAGCGGCAGACGCAGAATACCGCTTGCATCGGTCTCATTACTTTGCGCGACGGGGACCTCGGTCGATTCGATAACCTCGCCGTTCTCGCCCGTGGTTTCGATCTCGGCCGGCTGACTGCTTCCCCAGCTTGTCAGCCAATTCCACGCCCGTTCGAACATGCCGGGCTCATTCTGCGCGGTCTTTCCGGTTACAGCCTTGTTGTATGGGTAGATCGAAAGTTCGACGTTTCGCAGCGGCGTGCCGGTTTTAAGATCCGTAGCAAAACCGACCAGCTCCTCGTTATCCACCGCGGCATCCAGCCCGATCTGCGTTGACTGCAGCCACGTAAATATCCGTGTTCTGTCGTATTTATCGCGTCGTACTGTGGGCTCGACGTCGAGAATGACGTTGCCGTATCCACCGCTAAGCGCATCTGTGAGATCGATCCGCGTCTCGACCATCTCATCCGGTTTATTCTGGATAGACTGGATGCGATCTACCACAAGACGGCCCGGTATCGGCGGGCGCTTGCCGTCGTCATAATTCATGTGGCGGACGTAATCCTGAAATTTCCGCCAATCCTGCGGTTCGACGTCATAGAGCCGCACTTTTACGGTGCTGTGATTCGTTGAATAGATCGAGAATGTGGGCTTCGATGTGGGGTCGACAACGGCCATAAAGCCGCCCTGCGCATAAAGGTTCTGTTCGGCCGAACCGACCTTGATATTTGCCGTAGCGGGCGCGCCCAGCGACTGGCCATAAATGTCCTTTAAAGCGCCATCGACCGTGACTTTATACGTGGTCCGGCCCTTTTTATAACCTGAGATGTAGATATGATTTCCACTGGGATAAATGGTTAATCCTTCTATCGCGGGCTCGATCTTCACCATCTCTTTTTTGAAGTTGGTTGAATCCAGGGTGTTATTGAATTCGAGATACCAGTTTTCAAAGGGCGAGCAATTCTTGTTTTCGCGCCAGCCGCAATAACCGCCCGCAAATTTCAGCGGGCTGTAGGTATTGAAGCCGTAGCTCTGCGGTTTAACGGTAGTTAGCGGGCCTTCGGCCGAGGGGGTGCCTGTTTCGACAGTTACGCCTATCGAGGTAGCGGGCGGCAGGGCGTTCTCGGTTAACCCGTCGGAGTTGACCGCACGAAACACGAGCCAGCGGTTCGGCTGGGCTTGCTTCACGTAATAGGAAATACTTCCGTCTTTATCGATCTCCTCCTGGGTGGCGAGACGGATCGGGAGCTTTTTGCCGCCTCCGGTGACGCTGATAGTTTTGAGGACCGCTTCGGGGTTGATCGCCTGATCGAACGAGATGAACATAAGCGCATCGCGCCGAACGATCTGGTTGGCCGGGATCATCTGCTCGACCTTGGGGGGAGGAGTGGTGAAGGTCCAGGTAACGTCCTTTTGCAGGACCTGGCCAGTGGCCGACTTTGTTCCGGCAGGAACGCGAGCGGTAAATTTCGTCGCCATAGGGAAACGCCTTGTCGTATCGAACATTAGCGTTTTCGTGCCAAGCCAGCGCCATTTACCCTCGGCCTGCGGGGAAAGCTCGACCGGAACGACCCGGGCCGCCTCTTCCTGGGATGTGACGGCAACCATCGGCTGCGAGAACGTCACACTAAGATCGGGGGCAAGATTGACCTCGCCTTGCGGAGAAAACCTAATCACATCGAGTTTCCGGTTATCGACGTTTATCTTTGGAGTACCGCGGTCCTCATCGGACGGGAATTTCACAGGCACCATCTGGCCGGTCTTGGGAGCGGGCAAAGAGCCCACCCGCTTGGCGAAGTCCGTCTGGTCGTCCGCCTGCGCTTTTACCTCGGGGAGGCGTTTGAGCAGCTTTGCCGCATCTGCTTCGGAAAGCGGGTCGGTAGGCGGCAGCGTCTGCTTTTCGCGCGTTTCTGCCCCTTCGACGCCTTCGCTCAGACGAAATTTAAGTCCCGGCTGCAGGTCCTTCATCTTATTTTCCCTCGCCTTTCCTATAACCTGAGCCCGCGCGGTCATACCAAAGGGCATAAACGCGCTCATCCATACGGATAACAAAACTACCCACGAAATCGATTTTCTCATTATTGTCGTTTCCCTCACTTTCGATCTTGTTTCCCTGTCGTCCGGGCAAGAGTCTCAACCGCCCTTTCGTCTCGAAAAGTATGCCTGCGATATTAAGGAGAGCGCATACTGACGAATAAAGGAACGCACCCAAATCCGGAAACTTGCATAGACGGCAGCCCGAAGGAGAGATTCGGGTAGTTCGGTTTTGCGATTTTCGAGTGCCTTTGGACCAATGTGGGACTCCGTTTTTACTCTAAACCACTTCGCCCGCAAAACCCAATTTTCGAGCTTATAATCTCGTTAACTTTGCTATTCCCTAATTTTATTTTCCTGTTATACTGAAAGCGGAAAATGCAACTTTGGCTAATATATGGTCGTAAAGATTTTGGCGAAAAGTTTTATTTAATAAAATTATCAGGAGCAGATTTTAAAAATGGGATTGTGGCAGAGAATAACCAGGATTTTTAGAGCGAGCACGGGCGCGGCCCTGGACAAGATGGAAAACCCGGAACTGGTTCTCCAGCAGACGATCCGCGACATGCGCGATCGTGTTCCCGAGCTTAATAATTCGGTTGCGCAGGTAATGGCCACCGAGCGGCTGCTCGTTAAAAACAAAGAGAATTTGGAAAAGCAGGTTGTAGATCTCGATTCGAAGATCAAGGCATCGGTAAAAATGGGGCGCGACGATATCGCCACGGCGTACATTGGCCAGCTCCAGCAGGCTCAGATGGACCTTGAACGGACCGCCGGTCAATCGGAACATGCCGCACTTGCGTCGAAGCAGGCGCTCAAGGCGCGCGACAATTACGTCCTGAATATGAAGAAGCGCACGGCCGAGGCCATGCAGCTTATCAGCGCCGCCAAGCAGGCCAAGCTTCAGGAACAGCTTGCCCAGACGATGACGACCTTCGATCTTGGCGACGACGCCTCCACCTTTAACGAGATGCGCGAGAAGATCGACCGGCGTGTTGCCGCCGCCGAGGCGAAATTGCAGCTCGGTTCGGCTTCGGTCGATTCGCAGATGCAGGACATCGAGCGCGAGGCTATGGACATCCAGCTACAGGACAAGCTGCTCGAATACAAACAGCAGATGGGCCTTCTGGGTGCGGGATCGGGCTCGGCCGGCGGAAAACAGATCTCGGCGGGAACAGGCGCCGCAAGCGATGAGAACGCGCTCGACGAAGTGATCCTGAATGAAACGAACGAGATGAACCGCTCGAACTAACCTTTCGACAAACCGGGGCGCCTTTATCAGCATCTAGTTAGATACCTATGCCTGAGTTAACAAAATACGAGCAGCAGATCGAGCGTTTTAACAAAAGTTACGCAAAAGAAGCTGTGAAGGAGCCCATCAACTTCTGGGGGTTGGCGGGCTTTGCCGTTGCCGCGGCTTATTCCGGCAGTGTTATACCCCTGCTGATCGCCCTGATGTTCGAATTCGTTTATCTCCTGGTTGTGCCAAACCTGCCGATGTACCGGCAGTTGGTGCAGCGCAGGGAAAAGGTGCGATTACGCGCGCTGAATAAAGCGACCCGAGAAAAGCTGATCAAAACGTTTACGCCGCGCGAGCGAGAAGCGGTTGAATACCTTCGCTGGCTCAAAGAAAAGATCCAGGATAATTATAAGAAGTTTGCCGGGGCTAGGGAGCTGCCTACCAATTTGCTTACGCTCGAACAGCGCTGGGAAGATTTTGTCGATCTACTCGACGTTTACCGCCGCCGTAAACAGCACCTGAAATCAATTAACCGCCAGGCGGTTCACAACCAGCTGTCGCAGGCCTACAGGGCTGCCGAGAACGCGGGCGGTGACGAAAAGACCCGTCGTATCCAGCAGACGAACGTCGAGATCCTGAAACGACGGATCGCATCGTTCGACGAGATCGAGCGCAGTGTAAAATTGGTCGAGGGACAGCTGCAATCGATCGAGAACTTTTTCAGCTATCTGAACGACGAGATCGTGACGATGTCCACACCCGAGAAATTCTCGCTGCTCGATTTCGAACAGCTTTCTGATTCGATCGCAATGACGAAACAGATGCTCGACGCCACCGCCGATTCGGTCGGGGCGTTGGATTCGTACAACCGCGAGATGGGAAATTACGAGTTACTGCCGGGCACAAAGTAAAACAACCCGATATCTTGTTTCTTTTTTGAAGGCCGCGTGTTTGCGGTCTTTTTCATTTCCAGCGTAGCGAGAATGGAACAATTTTTATGGGAATCTTGCCGAAAATCGCCCAATCGATTAGAATTTTAAGTTTCGGATATAACCGAATTTTGCAGCTATTTTAGGAAACTATTTAATAACTATATGAAAAAAGTCGGAATATTGGTGGGACGCGAGCAGACGTTTCCCGAATCTATCATCAAAAGCATAAACGAGAAGAGCGGCGGCAAGGTCGTCGCGGAAATGATCACGGTTGGCGGTATTAGCCTTGACCAGGAAAAGACCTGGGACGTAATAATCGACCGCATCTCGCACGAAGTTCCCTACTATCGCGCGATGCTCAAACGAATGGCGCTCGAGGGCACGTACATCATCAACAACCCCTTCTGGTGGTCTGCAGACGATAAGTTTTTCAATTTCGCGCTGGCGGCAAAGCTCGGTGTTGCGATCCCGAAGACCGTGCTCCTGCCGCAGGAAAAATACATCAAGGACATTACACCTGAGAGCCTACGCAACCTCGAATTCCCACTCGATTGGAAAGGCATTGTGGAACACGTCGGATTCCCCGCTTTTCTCAAGCCGTTTGACGGCGGCGGCTGGAAGAACGTTTCGAAGATCTGGTCGCTGGAAGAGCTGTGGGACGTTTACAATACGACGGGCACGCTCTGCATGACCCTGCAGGAAGGCATCGAGTTCGACCAGTTCGTCCGCTGCTATTGCGTCGGCAAGGAAAAGGTCCTGATCATGCCGTACGACCCCTCGCAGCCGTATCTCTCGGGCATGCAGTACGTCAATGTCGACGACTATCTCACACCGGAGCTTCACGCCCGTGTCGAGAAGGACGTTAAGACGATCTGCAACGCGCTTGGATACGACCTGAACACGGTCGAGTTCGCGATCAAAGACGGCATTCCGTACGCGATCGACTTTATGAACCCGGCGCCGGATGCGGAGCTCGCTTCGGTAGGCGAATACAACCACAATTGGATCGTCAACGCGATGACGGATTTCATCCTGAAGAAACTCGATGAGGGCTGGGATATGCCGGAATACCGTTGGACGGAGATGTTGAACCTGCCCGCACAGGACGAAAAAAAAAAGCCGGTAGTAAAGGCTAAGGCGCCGGAGAAGAAAAAGACGGCGAAAAAACCGAGCGGCGGCAAATGATACTGAAGCAAATTAGATCGCGCAAGGGACTCATTTGGAGTCCTTTTTTATTAAGTTTGACAATAAATAGATGTCTGCTAAATTAATAGAACTCGGAAAATCCATGCTATCCCAAAATTCGAAAGAAAATGATTTGCAAAAAATCAATGAACGGAAGCTTACTGCTCTGCGGAAGCAGTTTGAAAGCGTTTTGAATGGAGGCCTTGTTCGGCTAGACAAAAGCATTGCTCACTCGACAGGTGCGCAAAAAGAAGAACTACGATATCTACTCGAAAAAAATACCGAACACCTTGATAAAATCACGGAGAATGTATCTGACACCATGAAAGCAGGTGTCGACGAAATCAAATACTCTATTCAGAAACTAGAAAATTATCTGGGCGCAAAACTTAACGGTATCAAGGAAACCATTCAGTATCACACCTCGGTCTCAGAAAATATTCTTAAGGTTTTATATAACTCCATCAGCAATGAATCGCGGCAACATTATGAGGAGGGTATTAAATGCTATCAGAAAGGAGTCCGGTTGCCAGCAAAAAGAGAGTTTCTCCGGGCCGTTGACGCAAGCCCGACAAACTACCTTGCTTATTTGTGCCTTGGCTTTATGGAGGCCGAAGGAAACGAATATCAGAAGGCTGTAGAATACTTTGATCTGGCTGAAAGATTTTCGGATCATAATCCCGAAAACCATAAACTTGCGATTGTCAATCTGGCTCGCCACCATCACTTGCGGGGCGAGAATGTGGAAGCAATTAGGGCCGTTCGGAAAGCGATTGATCTTTATCCTGATAATACGGAGTTTAGCTATGATTTGGCGAAATACAAGAGTTTTGTCGGTTTTACAGATGAAACGATATCGATTTTGAGGAATCTCATTGAGAATGACTGGGAATTTTGGGGGAAAATAATTTCTGATCCGGATTTTGATCATATTCGAAAGAATGTCGATCTATTGTTGGATAATTTAAGGGAAGAGCAGAAAGAGATCGCGCGTGACTGGTGGGATAAATTGCATTCCGCAACGGAGACAGCGCTAAAATCCGATGTTAAAAGCAAAAGCCTGCCTTTGGAGGAAATTGACATCCTCAAAGACAGACTATCCGAAAACAACGTTTTCGGTTATCGCGAGATTTCACAACGAGCGGCGAACCTGCATCTAGAAATATTCTCTACGATACAAAATACTTTTGTAACCAAGAAACTGCTTATTAGTGACGCCAGTAGATCTCTAGAAACGAAACACGATAAAGAAAAGCGTAAAATAACACGCAAACTCGATGGCTTGAAAGATCAGCTAAATGCTCTGTCGCATCCTTGGGAAACAATCAAAGAATGGGGGGAACAGTTGTTCACCGCTATCTTTTTAACATGTTGCCTAGCATTGCCAGTATTAATCGTTTACTTCGTTCTTATTGACGCGCCGAGCTATTACATACAAAAAACTTTCCTCGAATATAGGATTATGAAACTAGAAGCAGCATTAGCACCCTCAATAAAGCTTTTGGAAGCCAACTATTCGGTCGACCAAGAAAAACTGACAGATAAAAACAAAGAGGTGGAAGAGAGCCTTACAAAAATCAAGGTTGAATTTTTTGGTGAAGCAAATAGATGGGCGAAAGGTTCACAATCCTAACCTGGATCAGGTCTAACTCTCTACCTAATTGTCTTCCTGAACCATCTCCAGCGGAATTCTGCCTGACAACATGCGCTGGCTCATGATCAACCCTACCCAAATTAGCAGCGAGACCGAGCATATCGCCCAGCCGAGGTTGGCTACGAGGCTCTCGTCTATCACCACACCGGCGATTATCAACGGAAACCCAACGAATGTTATTTTCAGGGTCGTCTTTTTCGAGCGTTCGAGCGTGTCGAGCATATTGATGCGGCTGACTTCCATCTCCATGTAGATGTCGTCATTGTTAAGGCGCGAGAAATAGTCGGCTTCGCCGCGGGTCCAACGCCTGAGTGCGGGAGTTTCGGCGAGACGGGTGGCGGTCGAGAAATGATGAATAACGTGAGCGATCTTCCCTTCCCGTAATGCGATCTCCGCCAGGCCTCGAACCGAGCGAAAACTTGTCTCGACCCTATCAAGCGCGCGTTGAAAAACCTTGCCTGCGCGCTCCCATTCGCCAAATTGAAAATAACTCTCACCAAGCCGGGCGAGCAGTTCGCCGTCGTTTTGAGCGCGGCGTTCCGCTAGTCGCAATAGTGCCAGCGCGCGCCGTTCCATTTTTTTATCCCGTTCCGACCCGGCAAACGACTGCATGCAGCGCGCGAGTTCGAATAAAATCCAGTTGTCGCGCGGGTTCAACACCAGCGCGCGGCGAAAGGCTTCGAGCGCCTGCAGCAAGTGGCCCGACAATCTCAATTCATTTGCAAGCCGCCGCAGTTCCTCGGCCTTCTCGCGGTCTTCGTGGTCGGGCGACTCTACGGGCAACGCGTGCAGATTTTTTTCCCTTGAATAAAACCCCCTGAGCGAGCTTTCGAGCACTTCCGGCGAGGGTATCTGCTCGAACTCGGCCTTCATTAGCGTTTCTTTAGGCTCCGACAAATAATCGCGGAGTTCGATGGAGCGGTTATCGAGAACGTTTTCCGAGAGCATAGGGAATATACGTCTCACCATTCGCCGGTAGTCTTCCCCGCCGGAGGCAAATGCAAAATGAACATCCTTGCCGCGGATCGCGGTGCGATAGCGGTAAAACACACTTCCGCCGCGTTTCAGGGCTCGCAGGGCCTGTGTCTCCGCCTGTTCGATATCGGAAAGCTTCAGGCGGCTTCGCGAGCCGTTCAGCCATGCCCAGGCGTCGGGGAGAAACCCGGTGCGCGATATTCGCTTTCCATCAAACACGATGCGGTCTGTAAAAGCCAGGAACGGAATGCATATCCACGAAAGAACAAAGAGAAGGGCCGCCGCCCAGTCGATCTCCAGATAAACGAGGAACCCGGTAAAAAAGGTGGAGATGAAAAGCGCGATAAAATAGCTGTTCGGTGAAACGCGGATGCTCACCGAATCACCAGTGGTGATCGTCCGAACCGTTTCCGCGGAAACGACCGCCGGTTTTGTAGGCACGATTTCGTTCAAGAGGATAATTCTAGTATTTTCCTAAGCTTATATCTACTAGAAACGCCGAATCGCTAACAGATTCTTTTTATTTTGAGAGAATTTTCAATGGAGACAGGGTTGCCGAGTGAGGTCAAAAAAGGCCGCCCATTGATCCGGACAGCCCTTTTAAGATTCGCGATGCTCTGTTTTCTTACCCGGGGAAATTCATGCCGCCCATAGGAGACTCGGGCGCTGGTTCAACGATCTGCTTGGCCTTTTCCGGATCGAGTGTCTCAAGCTTTTCCTTGGCGTTGCGCGCCGTCGCGCCCATCGGGATCGCCTTTCCGTCCTTATCCTTAGCTTCACTAGCGGCTTTTGCGATGTTGTAATACAGTTCGGCTGCCTCGGACTTCTTGCCTTGTTTTTCGAGCTGTCCTGCCAGCGCAAAATTGATCGTGTCTTTCGCGATTATCGGGTCGGCCGAGCCAGCCAATTCCTGGTAGATCGCGATGGCTTCGTCGGTCTTGCCGTCGTCAGCTTTCGCTTGTGCAAGCGCGAACTTTGCAAGCGTACCAACCTCGCCCTTTCCTTTGGAAATCGCTTCGATCTCCGTGATCGCAGCCGGGTGATCGACCGACAGACGGGTAACAGCTACGAAATATTTCGCCTTCTCCCCTACGCTGCCGCCAAACTTATCGGCTACGGCCTGAAACTCCGCAATTGCCGCGTCAGCCCGCTCTTTTTCCGTTTTAAATGTTTTCTCGGTCGAACCCGCCGGAACAGGCTGGTCGCTGACCTTGGCCTGCGAGGTTTCGATCGCTTTACCAAGCGCCGTCTGCGCGGCTGCATTCGAACGGCTGCTCCATGAATAGAAGATACCGATGATTATGGCCAGGACAATTACGGCTCCGATGCCATACAGGATATTGCGTCCCTGGCCTTCGAACTTCTTGCCTACGTCCTCGATCTTCTTATTGACCGTCGCCTGAAACGGGTCCCTGTATTGAGGTTTGTTTTTCTGGTCTTCAGTAGCTGGGGCTGCCGTTGGTTGAAAGCTTCTCTTTTTTCGTGCCATTGTGATAAAAACTGCAAATTCTTTACGTTCGAACGTTGTATAATTGCGGAAATATGATTTTTTCCAAAAGAGTCAATTTATCGCAAAAAACGGATGAGAGCAAGTAACTACAAGTCGAAACCCGAAAACATGCGGTATTTTCACGCTTTTACAGGAATGAAAGTTTTTGGGAACAAATTCCGAACGCGGGTGTCTAATATAATAGTCGGCTGGCCCGGGCGGCCGATGAGCAGTATTGAGATCTCTCTATTTGAGAATACGTGGGGCAGGGGATGATCTTCGGTGAGTCAATTACAATTGGCGATGAAGACCTTAATTCAGCCGCTTTGGCGGCGAATCCCATCTCCGTTCGCGCATCCGCAGAGGATGGGTTCATTGAAAGGCTGAAGAGCGGCGACGGCGAGGCATTCGATCTTTTCGTAACGCGTTATTCCGGTGATGTATATGCCCTGCTCTACCGGTTAACCGAGAATTCCGAGGATGCGGGCGACCTGACCCAGGAAACTTTTTTACGCGCGTTCCGCGCAGTGCATAAGTTTCGCGGCGATGCAGACTTGAAAACGTGGCTGTTCCGGATAGCGATAAACGAATCGCGGAACCGCTTTCGCTGGTGGAAGCGCCGCAAGCGCGAAAAAACAGTCTCGCTTGATGACACAATTGGCAGCAGCGAGATGGCGATACACGAAACTCTTCCCGGTACAGGCGCAACCCCGGAAGAAGACACGCTTCGCCACGAACGCGAAAGCGCCTTGAAAAAGGCACTGCGAGCGATGCCGGATATTTACCGCGAGGTGATCATCCTTTGCGATATCGAAGGCTTCAGTTATGAAGAGATCGCCAAGGCGTTGGACGTTAATATAGGGACCGTTAAATCCCGGATCGCCCGCGGGCGAGAGGAACTGAGACGGAAATTGAAGGGTTTTTGAAAATTAGAGTGAATGATTGACTCGCCCCGGTTTTTAACTTTAACGACAAAAAAATCGGTGCCAAAACGATGGGTCAAAAGTGAACGAAATTCCGGTGCGGAAATCCGGCAATAGCGCGCGGCACTTATTGAAAATAAGACCAGCAGCAACAGCTACGCCGACGATATAATACGGACTCCAAATCGGATGGGTGTTCTCTTTTACGGAGAACAGCCGGGGTCAGCCAGTCATTCGCTCTGAGGCAGATGAAAGATGCCAAAAACATCCGATATCTGAAATGTTATGAAATGCGAAAGCATACAACTTGATCTACCTCTTTACATGGATAGCGTGCTGTCCGGTGAAGAACGCTCCCGCGTTGACGGCCATATCGGGGGGTGCCCTGTTTGCCGTCAAAAGTTGGTTGATTTTCAGGAAATGGGATACGATCTGCGAGCCTTGGCGCGCCCGTCGATCCCTGACGAGCTTGCGAGAACGGTCAGACTGGCCGTTGCCGCCCAGGTTCAGGCTGCCGAGCGCCGCCAGGGTTCCGCGCTGCATGAATGGATGCGGGTATGGTTAATACCTTCGACGGCCGGTGCGTTCGCTTCGGTGGTGGTGGCCTTTTTCATGATCTGGACTCTGCATACGGCTTCGAACGGCATCGCGCAAAAGCCGGAAATGGCAAAGCGCGTTAATCCGAATACGATATTCCTCGCCGATCCCAACGGCGAGCTTGCAGCTCTCGAACTTACACCCGCGGAATACGAACAGACCCGCTCGCTGATAGCTGGAGATACGGCAAGCATTAACCCGAATGGCGCACTCGTAGCGCTGACCCGCTCACTGGTCCGGGGCGAGATGAAGGATGACGAAGTGGTTGTGGTAGCCGATGTTTTCGGCAACGGGCTTGCAAGGATCTCCGAGGTGGTTGAGCCATCGCATGATACGCGCGCTGTTGCCGAACTGGAGCAGGCTTTGAAATCCAATCCGGACTACGCGCCGTTCGTCCCGGCCGATCTAGACGGGCGGTCGGATTCGATCCGCGTCGTTTTGAAGATCCAGAATGTGGACGTTCAGACCAACCTTACTCCTAAACGCAAGCGATCGCTATAAAGTAAATGTCAACTTCATTCAACGGCCTTTCGACAACGGGAGGCCTTTCTTTTTTTAAGGCAATTGCAAAAGAAAAACCGATCGCATCCAAACTTGCGACCGGTCATTGGGTTTCATTATCGAACTAAAATAAATCCTGTGTTATTTATCTATTTCCGCTTTTAGCTTCGCCGCTTGATCGGAATCGATCTTTAGCAGCTCATCATACTGCTCGACTGCCAGCGGTTTGTTCTTTTGCGCGAGATAGGTAATGCCAAGGTTATAACGCGCTTTGGCGAAACCCGGGCTTAATTCTACAGCGCGTTTATTTGCTGCGACCGCCTTTTCCACTTGGTTATCAGCGAGCAGCGCATTGCCAAGCAAGTAGAACCCGTCCGTAAAATCCGGGTTCTCTTTTGTATATTGCGTCAGGCCCTGAACCGCTCGTTTGTAAGACCGGGTTGCATCCGCAGTTTTGTTAAGCGAATCCTGCGCACGGGCGAGGTAAAAATAGGTCTCACCATCACTGGGTTTGAGGCGGAGCGCGGTTGTGCACGAATTCACCGCGAGTTGGAACTGCTTAACACCGTTATAGGCCCTGCAGAGATTCGTATGCGCTGCAAAATTGCCCGGGCTTAACATCACCCCGGAACGCGCAGCCTCGACGGCATCCTGGTCGCGATTCGTAAGACTATAGTACCAGCCGAGTTCGGTATATGTTTCTCCTTTTGGCGGAAAGTACTGAAACGACCTTTTCAGGATATCGATCGCGTCCTTGAATCGACCCAGTCCACGGTAAACATCCGCCAGGCGGCGGTAGGCCGTATAATCCTCAGGTTTCGCGGCAACCCATTTTACATAGGCATTTGCAGCTTCGGTGAGATTTCGCTGTTTTTGGTACGAATCTCCCAAAAGGAAAAAAGCATTGCCGAGATATCGAGTATTCCCCTTGATCGCCGCATCGGCCGAAATTCCCTGCTCCTTCACGTTACCGAGAAAATAATGGGAGTTCGCGATGCCATAATGAACATCCGGATTATTCGGTGCTACGGCCTGAGCGCTCTTGTATGCGGCCAGGGCATCGCTATACGCCTTTTTGGCAATATAAATATCGCCGCGGGAAATAAGAAGGACGAGGTCGTTTGGCGCGGTCGTGATAAGGCTATCAAGGTCTTTTAAGGCGGCATCGTAGTTCTTTTTATCGTAATTCGCCTGCCATCGTACCGCAACGACCTGATCGGCCTTAAATCCCTGTTCAAACGCGGTATCGAGTTCGCTGATCGCCTGATCGTACTGCTTTAGCTGGTAGTGGGCGCTGCCCTTCCAGAAATGGCTGTAACCATTGTTCGGCACGATCGCTATCGCCTGGCCGTATTTAGTGACAGCCAGCTCAAAATCTCGCTTGTTATAGGCCTTGTCACCTTCCTTGGCGAGGTCCTGAGCGTCATTGATCTGCTTTTTTGTCTGCGCATCCGCAGGGACCGCGCCGATGGAGAAACAAACGGCCAACAAAATACATGAAACGAAAGCTAACAGGTTATTCTTTGTCAATGTCTTTCCTCTCCAAAAATTACTGTTCCGTCTTCAAGCGGTCGTTCGGCTTCTGCGGCGCCGGTGTTTTAGCGGTGGGCGGCGGCTTGACCGGCGTTATCCGGATCGTTGGTTTCGGCGTTGGTGCCGCATCACCGGTCGATGGCGTCGGGACCGTCGAAGTTGAATTTCCTATATCCGAATTACTATCCCCGCCCGGTCCAACATCGACGTTCGAGGGGTTTGATGTGTTACCCTCGAGCACTAACACAGGTGTACTCGACGGGGTCGGCGATACGCTCGGCAGTGGCGTCGGAGAGGAAACCGCTCCCCCGGCGTAATACCGCTGATAAACGAACCATCCGCCGCCGATCACACCGCCCCCCAGGATAAACACCACCACCAGGGCGCCGATGATCAAGGGCGCTTTAGAGCGCTTTTTCTGCGGCGCGGCCATAACTTTGGCGGGAGCCGCCGGGGCCGATTGTGAAAAATCCTCCGTTTGCCCGTAATTTTTTCCTGCTGACGTGTTTCCTGCAGGTTCCGTAAACGTTCCGGGCTGCACACCAGCCACCGCGGGATCGGTAAAGAACACCGGCGCGCTTTTCGCACCCGCGGGTGACTCGGCTCCCTCAGTGGCAGCCGGCACCGTAAGTATGGACACTCCCGGCGGCGTCTCGGCCGGCCCGGGCTCGACAACTATGTTGGAAAACATCTCGCTCACGCGGATGTCATCCTTGCTCGCCCCATTCGCCTCTTCGGCGCCGGTCGCCACCGGAAAGGGCATCGCAGGGTCTGAGCCAAGGAAAACATCGGTCTTAACGTCTGCCTGCTTTATTGTATCGTCAAAATTTTCGGCGGATGCCTCTTCGGCCGGATCATATCTGAGAGTCGCGTCAAATTCATCTACCGCCGCCCCGCCAGACGGAGTTGCGCCTGCCGCTGCCGAAAGTTCACTATCAACAGCCGCCGGCGTCGGTTCTACCGCAATAATAGGAAATGCACTCCCGGGTATTTCCGGCGCTTTAAAAACCTCGGTTTGGGCGGCCATCGCCGTTTGCATCTGGCCAAAAGCATCCCGCAGCGCTTTTTGCATTTCGCGGGCGGATTGGAACCGCTTTTCCTGGCTGATCTCCATTCCCTTGAGAATGACATCTGACACCACGGGCTGGATCTCTGGGTTGACATCACTAACCGGCCTTATCGGATCATCCATCCCATTCAACAAAGCATCCGCCCGTGACAAGGCATCGGCCGGAACGGTGTTCGACATCAACTGGTAGAGTGTTGCGGACAGTGCATATATATCGCTTCGCGGGCTAGTACCCATACCCCGGATCTGCTCCATCGGGGCATAGTGGGGTGTATAGCCGACAACACTTCCGGAATTGGTGAGTTGGGTCTCACCGCCCGAATTTTTTGAAAGCCCGAAATCGAGAAGGACGATATGATTCTCATCGGTCAACTTAAGATTTTGCGGTTTGATATCCCGGTGGATGATCGGGGGCTCGTTCGTATGAAGATAAGAAAGCGCATCCAGGAGTTGGTCAGCCCAGAAAAGCACCCAGCTAAGCGGGAACGGTTTCTTAGCCATTTCGAGACGCTTGAACAGATCGTCACCGGAGATATGCTCCATTACAAGAAACTGCTCCTCGTTATCCGTAAAATGGTCGCTTACTTTCGGCAAAACTGCGTGTCTTAGCCGCGCGAGAATTTTGGCCTCACGCTCAAAGGCGCCACCAAGCATCTCGTCATCCGCGAAAAAAGTGCGCTTTAGAGCAACTGCGCTACCAAGGCGCTGGTCAACCGCGAGATAGACATCGCCCATGCCGCCTTTACCGATCAGTTGCACGATTAAATACCGATTTTGAATTAACGTATTCGGAGCTAAAGGTTTCATCTAAAAAATATCTGGTCGTTCGATCCGGTACTAATATTTTAAAAAGCTGTTAACACAATTATACCAAAAGTGCCGTGTAAAGAAATAAACAATTAAACTTTGATGCAGAACGCTGCCGGAACCGTCCGCCCGGCATTCATCGGTCGGGTTTGCGCTACCGCGGCGCAAGTAACTTCTCCTGCGACACCATGGGCTCTTTGCCCGGATGCTGCCAACACCGCCCGCCTCCCTTAACGAGCCGTGTACAGGGCTTTCCCTTTTTGGTCTTCGCGCCGCAAAAATAGACGGCCTCGGCCGGGGAATTTTGCTCAATATCCATCAAACCCGCAGGTTTGGCGGGCTCCGGCATCTTTTGGGTGGAATCACGGTTGGATGAATTCGAGACGTCGGACCGGAAACCGCGAGGAGTCGTATCAATGTTGACCGGTTTATCCTTCGACGCCGAGGAAAAGTCCGAAGCCTGAACGTTCCTGGAAATATTCACCGGTTTCTCACGCGTTTGCAAAAAACTGCCCAATCCGAAAATACCGGCCACAATTCCCAGGAAAACGACAATTCTCGGCAGCCAGTCACGCAGCTTAAAGTCTTCCTCGCACACATCGCAGAATCGCGTGCTCGTCCAAGGTCTCCACTCCCTGCGTTCCACCTTTTCACCGCAGTTGGAGCAAAATTTCGGCTTGTAGTACATTTCGATTTCCCAGGATAATATGCCGCCGGTAAGAGCTGCCTTCGACCCAAGAGGATCGTTTACATCGGAAAACCTATTATAAATCATTACGCGGCGTAAAGTTAAGGTATTTTTGAAACAAACCCGCAAGCAACCGCGTTTCGCTAAACAGCGTCTGATTGATAATATTCCATTATGCGTTTTTCGAGGCCCCTTATTTTTCTGATACTGCTATCGTCGGCGGTCGTCCGCGTTCTCGCGCAGGATGACGATGTTATAAAGATCGATTCATCGATCGTTCGGCTCAATGTCGGTGTGGTCGATCAAAAAGGCCGCCCGATCACCACCTTGGATAAGGACAGCTTTACCTTGTTCGAGGACGGGGTGAAACAGCAGATATCGCATTTCGAGCCAACGATCTCCCCATTCAGCGTGGTGATGATCCTCGATATGAGCGGCTCGACACTGAGCATGCGGCAAGTAATGAAGATGTCGGCCTTCAGGTTTATCGACGCGCTGGCTCCGAACGATCGCGTTGCCGTCGTCGAGTTTTACGACAAGGTAAACCTGCGTAACGATTTCACGAGTGATCGTTCGACCATTGCGAATTCGATCGATGTTTCCAACGGCCGTGGAAAATCGCAGTTCTATAAAGCAATCGACTTTTCGTTGAACAAACTGTCGAAGGAAGGCGACCGTCGCAAGGCGATCATCGTGTTGTCCGACGGCGTGGATACGGCACTGCGAGACATCGACCGCGAATCCTTGAAGGACCTGAAGGACCAGGATGTACCGACCGCCCTCAAGCCGGAAAATAGCGAGATCCTTAACCGGATCCTGAGTAAATCCGATTCGCTGGGTGTAACCATTTACCCCCTCGCGCTTCCGACGGGAGATCCTTCAAAATTGGCCGATCCCACACCGATGCAGGTCGCTATGTATAAGGCGGCAAGAGTGCGGCTCCAGATAGTCGCCGACCGGACCGGAGGGACCTTAAACCCGATCAACCGTCTCGAGGAGATGGGCCGTATCTATGCGCTTGTGGCAGCGGATATGCGCGCGCTTTACACCATCGAGTACCAACCGACCAACGAGAAGCGCGACGGCAAATGGCGCGCGGTGAAGATCGTTACTTCGGATCCCGAACTGATCTCGAGAACGCGGCCCGGATATTTCGCGAAATAGACTTGCGCGCCCACTTTGCGCTAAACTTGACAAGCAAGCGAATGATTTGTAGTCTAATCATTCGCTTTTGGGCACCCGTAGCTCAGCTGGATAGAGTACTTGACTACGAATCAAGGGGTCGCATGTTCGAATCATGCCGGGTGTACCATTATTTTCAATAGTTTAGGGCGGCCATCGTGGCCGCTCTTTTCGTTTTGGTGTGTCAACGGTGTGTCAAACTTTTGATTAAGTTCCAAACATCATCTTTTCGAGCTTCTCGGTCGCAGTTTTTTGCATTGTTGGAAGGACATGACTATAGGTATCGAGCGTTAAAGTAACGCTGGCGTGTCCTAATCGTTCCGAAACCACTTTCGGATTCTCACCTAGGAGGAGCAGCATCGTTGCTGTGGTATGCCGAAGATCATATAAACGTATTTGCGGTAGGCCCGCCAGTTTCATGAGAGGTCGGAAATGGCGGCGGTTAATGTTTCGATTCATTAACCCCGTACCGATTTCAGAAGCAAATACAAGATCGTGATCCTGGTAGGCTGCGCCTAGTTTGATCCGTACCTCAAGTTGCGCTCTCCGATGCATCTTTAGACTTTGGAGTAAAGTGGCCGATATTGGAATACATCGGCGGCTTCGCGAAGTTTTCGGTTCCGTGAAGACAAAACCCCCTCCTTTTCGCCAAACCAGAGCCCGCCTGACGGTTACCGTCTTCTCTTCAAAATTTATATCTTTCCACTGTAGACCGAAGTATTCCTCTGGGCGCATTCCGGTTTCGATCGCTAATAGAAACAACGGGTACCATTTGCTAGTTCGCGCAGTCTCGAGAAATCTTGCCACTTCCTCCGGGGTAAAATATTTCATTTCCATACGGGGTTGTTTTGGTAAGTCGCATTCGGCACATGGGTTGTGAGTAATTAAGCGCCAGGTGACCGCTTGGTTCAGCGCAGAGGAAAGAACGTAGTGTGTGTATCGAACGGTTCGCGGCGACAAATTTCTATTCAGTAATTCGGTGTAAAAACGTTGGACCTGATAAGCCTGGATCTCTCGAAGTTTATAAGCACCCAACGTTTTGCAGATATAGTTTTCTGTAATCCAGCGATACTGGTCGAATGTTCGTTCCCGCACCTTGGTATTCGCAACTTCCATCCATCGATCCATAAATTCGCGGAGTGTTATAGGAGAGGAAGAGACAATTGTTCCCGTATCCATATCTCCGAGCATTTTGGTTAAGAACTTATTTGCGTCTGCCTTCTTGCCCGCTACCACACGGCTTGAATACCGCTTTTTACCCGCGGCATCGCGTCCTAGAAACACTCGTACAAGCCATTTATTGGGCCCTTTTTCTATTATTTGTCCACGTCCTTTCGTTGTTTGTGCCATTTTTTCGCCTCCTGTTGAAAATCCCACATAACTATAGCGTCATACCGCTATACATGTCAATGTAATAATAGCGCCTTGACGAAATATTTACGAAGTATTATTTTTGATAATATGAAAGAGCTAACGACCAAAGAGGCCGCAGAAAAACTGGGGATTAGCGTTCGGCAAGTTCAAACGCTCATTGGTCTCAAAAGACTGCCGGCCGAAAAAAAAGGGCGCGATTGGTTCGTGTTAGAGTCCGATCTCGAACTCGTGAGGGAACGAAAAAAAACCGGACGTCCCAAGCGTAACCCTTAGTTTCCTCCCTTCGATTTATCCTTAAAATACGCTTTTGCGATCCGAAGATTGTGCATTACGGGGTCAGCCATGCTCCCTTCCCATATCCACCACCCGCTCGGATGGGAATCGCATATTCGCTCATACATCCGGTATAAATAGGCATAATGAGCAAGCAGGTGGTTTTCCGAGAGGTCACGTAGCTGCGCCGGATAATCACAACTTTTGTTTTTAACGTATTGCTCAAGACAAGCCTCCAACTCCTTGCACTGCGCCTCATAGTCTGTCAGGTCCGCACTTTGGTCATCGAGATACCGTTTCAGGTAGTCCCGAATGAATACAAGATCGCCATACGAGAAATAAACGAATTTCTCATGAATAAGCTTATTTACTCTGCCCTTTAATCCGTTCATAGGCTTTATCCTGATCCTTCTGTAGTAACTCAAGCATCTCAATCCTTCCCTCCAGATCAAGCGTCTCTATTCCTCTCGCCGCCAGGTCCAGCACGATCGACGCAGCCCGTATCTCAACGCTTGCATTCTCACAGTGCAGGTTTCGTTCAAGGCACTCCACAGCCTCATGGGTAAGGCTCTGTAGACGCGCGACCGTGTTCTCAAAGATCGTTCGCCTGGCCTTCCGATATTCCTTCAGAAAGGCTTCCTGCTGCGTCCAGCGCCAGTATGTGGCCGGATTAATGCCAGCCTTTTCACAGGCTTTCTCGATGGTTGGTTCAACGACGAGATAAGCTATTACCTTTTCCTGTTTTGCCGAAATCGTTCTTGAATCTTGCATTTCCTTACATTTCCTTGCGGCCGAGACCGCTGCAGTGTTCTACGATCCCTCTGAATTCCTTTATGGACAATGCTCAGTTTCTATCGCTTCTCGTTCCAACCGGATGATTTTTTCGTCGTCCGATTCTTGTGAAATAGGTAATCCTTGGTAATGTTGTTCTGTGATCGGTAAATTCGTTTCGGACCGTTCGGACCACTGGATCTTAGTGTTGATATACTTAGGGTTAGTCTGGTCCAAAGTGTTTTCCAGCATAGAACTGTCGTCCCGCTCTTCGGAACACCGCATACTATTGTAATCATTTGACTTCCGCGATTGGTCCGCGCGGTCCGAACAAAGGTCCGGCGGAACCGTCAGTCCGTGATTCCGAAAGACTACGTTCATGCGGTTAAGATCAATTACCAAAGCAGTCTTTTTGTGGTAGTCCGACCCGCGTCTGAGTATTGGTTTGGTCCGAAATCCTAACCCGTTAATTCTCTTACCAACATACGTATTCGTAAGATCGTTTCTCCCGCGTTCCTTTTCGCTGAGCATCGACGTGATCTTTTCAATTCGCAACTCCTCACAAATCTCACCATCGTTCGGCCTGCTAATGCGCCACTCTACCGTCCCGTCTTCCAACTCCTCGAATAGAAGCATAAATATGGTCTTCACAAGACGACCGTCGAATGTGTTTTGTTTCTCCTCGTGGAGTATTTCGTCACGCCCGCGAAGCAGTTTGATAAATTCGCCTTTTAATTTAGGATCCTCGATCAGTGCAAAAAGTGGGATGCTTATTTGAACGGTTCTTGGTGTGAGATCCACCTCCCTGAGTTCCGCTTCCGCTTTCTCCAGCTTTCCTTCCATATCGACTGAGAAATTTCTCAACCGCCAAAGAGTAAGTTTATTTCGGAGGATTCTAGCGTCCTGCAATAGTTTCGGTGTCAACCTGAAGGGTATATCGTTTCTTTGAGTCTTCTCCATTGGTATCTCAATGCATCGTGAATTGAGGGCCGTCGACGCGCTTTTCTTCAGCGAACCAATGATCTTTGGGCAGTAAGGGTCAAACATCTCGGTAACGAACGTACCATCGTTGCCTTTCCTTTGGCGCGGAATCTTTCCCGTTACCTGAAAGCCGGCATTTAGGATTTGTATGATTGCTGTCGTGTCGTCAGTCTGCGCATTGAAGTTCGCTTCGTCTATAAAAAGAGTTGGGTGATACTGATCCACAATGCGAAAGAGGCTCGCCGCGCTGGGATTTATCAGGGACAAGCCCCGCCTCGATGCAAGGCAAGTCGTCAGACCAAAGCGGCTCTTTCCGCTCCCCATATCGCCGGTGGGATTCAAGTATGAAAGCTCCAAAACTTTATCGAAAATATATGTAAATCGGATATATTTGGCCGTGAGTTGGAGTTGAAGAGGCCTGAGGTCAAGATATGTCGACACGTATCGTTCTATCGCTTTATCAAGTTCCTCTTCCGAGCCGTATTCCTCGAGATCATTCGCCAGGTAGATACCGCCGTCACAGCCTAAGAGCGGGTCTTCCACCGGCACGTAAATTTTCCCATCTTGATCTTGAACTGATAGCTCGACCGTGAACTCTCCGGTGCTTGGATCGTATATACCGAGTCCGCCGATTATTTGTTCGACCACACGGCCGTCAGTCAGCACCTTAAATGAAGTCTGGATTTCTGTCGAAACCTCTGTTCTTATTCGCCGCGAACTCGGTTTAAATCCAAGCCATTTACCGACTGCTCGGGTAATCTTCGGATCCGTCAGCCCGGTTAGTGCGGTAATGCCCACGACGTTACGCCCCTCCGCAATTGCCTTTTCGGTGTCCTCCACGGCTCTCAGCCTATCGTCAATTTCGTCATCCCCAGCAGCTATACTGATCGCCCGGACAAAGACTCTCGCATCGCTCACATCGAACCCGCCTCGCAGCAATGCGGCGGCAGTCGCCAAGGCCAGATGATGGCATTTACCCCCGACCCAGTATTTGAGAAGCAAGCATGCCGCCGCAAGGCGGGCTACGGCGGTTCTTAACGTCTCGGCCTCGACATGATGCGGTTCGCCGAAACGTTCCCATTCGATCGGTTCGCCGCTCTCATGGACTGAAGGCGGAAATACCGTCTGAATACCTTTGCCGTTCTTGCCGGTTCTGATTTCGACGATACAGGCGGTCGTTTTAATGTTCTTCTCGAGCGATATATGGAGGACGGGGTCATTGAATTTGGCATACTCAACATCCGGGCAAATATACAGCCTGTGGCTCGCCAGTTTGCCAATACGCCCAAAAACCGCATCTGTCGCGGGC
>Ga0193752_1000888_pt1 | contig 26731 bp, 16 predicted proteins | sample H1c1metaG_FD_144924 | JGI IMG/M metagenome (GOLD analysis project Ga0193752, IMG submission 144924) | Soil microbial communities from a riparian zone of the East river system, Colorado, United States - H1c1 | ecosystem: Environmental > Terrestrial > Soil > Riparian zone | place: USA: East River...
GCGGCCTCGCGAACCGCCGCCTCGCGCACCTGCGCCGCTTCCAGCTGCGCAGCGTAGACCTCCGCCTGCACGACCGCGGGGCCCCTCCGTTCGGCTCGGATGATGCGAGCGAGCGTCATCCGGAGCTCGACCGGCGCGCGCTGCGGGCGAGCAACGCCAGCAACATCGGTGAGGGCGTGTAGCCGGGGCGCGGCGGCTGCCCGTTTGGAGGCAAACGGGTCGGCGCTGCCGTTGGGCGCGGCGCCTGGGTCAGTTTGCGAATCCGCTCCCGCCGCTCCGCCTTGGACAGGCGCTCGAGGTCGCGGGCCAACCCACACCACGCATCCGACACGTCGGGCCCGAGCCCGATGTGGGCGTCCTTAGCACCCGAGTCGCGGGCGATCGTCGCGGCGAGCGCGAAGCCGGCTTGCAGCGCTTCGGTCACAAACATCCCGATCCGCATACCATTTTTTGTCGAGCCAGGCAGAGGCTGGGCTGGACACAGCTCAGCGACTTGGCGCGAAAGCTTTTCTGTTACTCTTGGCAACTCGTGAGGATCGGGTGGGGGGGTTACGAGCGACACTTGCAGTCCGATGGGCGTCGCGGCGCTGGCGAGCAGGTGAACGAGATGCAACGTGAACAAGCGATTCGTTTTTGGCCCAAGACGGACGTCGGACGCGTTCGGGACGGAAACGAAGACAGCTTTCTCGTCGATGAGAACATCGGCTTGTTCATCGTGGCAGATGGCATGGGCGGGCACGCCGCTGGCGAGGTCGCCAGCAACGTAGCAGTCCACACCTGCCGTGACACGATCTGGAAGGAGCGCGAGCTCCTCGACAAGTTCGAGAGCGGCGTCGACACCGCGACGCGCCAGGACGTACTGCGCGTGATGGAGCAATCCGTTCAAAACGCGTGCACGGCGGTGTTCGCGGAAGCGCAAAAAGATCCGAGCAAGCGCGGCATGGGTACGACGCTCGTCGTGCTGCTCGTGATCGGCACGCGCGGCTTCATCGCGCACGTCGGCGATTCGCGGATCTACCTCGTTCGCGCGGACTCGGTGCATCAGCTGACTGAAGATCACTCGCTGATCAACGAGCTGCTCAAACGCGGTCGTTTGAACCCGGAGCAGATCGCCAAGCTGAACATGAAGAACGCCGTCACGCGCGCAGTCGGCGTGTACGAGAGCGTGGAGGTCGACACGCTCGACTTCGACGTGCTCGCGGGCGATCGGTTCTTGCTGTGCTCCGATGGTTTGTCCGAATACGTGCAGCCGAACGATCTGCTCAAGACGTTTCGCGAGCGTCCGGACGAGGTCGTGTCTGAAGCGCTCGTCGATCTCGCGAACGAGCGCGGCGGGCAAGACAACATCACCGCGCTGATCGTGAAGATCCCCGACACGCGCGGGCTCGATCGCCTGGCGAGCGAGGTCAACCTCAAGCTCGAAACCTTGCACTTGATGCCGCTGTTCCGGCACCTCACCTATCAAGAGCTCGTGCGCGTGATGAACATCACCGCAGTTCGCAGCTACCGCAGCGAGGAAAAGGTTCTCGACGAGGGGGAAGAAGGCGACGAGATGTTCATCGTCTTGAGTGGCAAGGTGCAGGTGCACTCGGGCGACTCGACGTTGACGACACTCGGCCCCGGCCAGCACTTCGGTGAGATGGCGCTCGTCGACAAGTCGCCGCGCAGCGCGAGCGTATCGAGCGACGGCGCAAGCAAGTTGATGGTGATGAAGCGGCGCGATTTCTTCGACATCGTGCGCAAGGATCACGACGTCGCGGTCAAGTTGCTGTGGTCGTTTTTGGGGGTGCTCACCGAACGCCTGCGCACCACGTCGCGCGACTTGGGCGAGGTGCGCGAGCAGCTCTCGCTGCGAACCTCGGAGGACATGTTATCCGAAGCCGACCTCGAAGAGGTCTGAGCTCAGCGCGAGTCTGGCTGGGCTTGAGCTTGAGCTTGAGCTTGAGCTTGGCGCTCGCATGCACGCGTGAGCCCGCGCGCGAGGAGGCGAGCACACGTGAGCCCCCGCCCGCGCGCGAGGCAGAAAAACGCGACGCGACCCCGCCGCCGCCCCCAGCTGCGAAGGCCGTCCCGCGCGGCCCGCAGTATCGGATCGCAAAACAATCCGGCGCGGTGCAGGTGGAACGCGCCCCACTCGGCGTGCGCCTCGACGTTCCAGCGGATGCCGAGCTGAGTCTCGATCTCGTGAATGGCGCGAGAGTGCAGCTCGAAGCCGGTAGCCGCGGATGGCTGCTGGACGCCGAACCTGCGACGGTCGTGCTCGTCTCGGGCTCGCTGTTCGCGCAGCTTCCTCCGCAGGGCAGCGCCGCCGGCCGCCCTGCGCTGCGGGTCGTGACGGCGGGGTACGCGCTCTCGATCGCAGTCAGCGCCGAGGTATGGTTGGCGCGGCCTGCAGCCGCGAGCGGCGGGGCTGCGGCGCGCCCGCAGTACGTCGCCGTGATCGCCGGGCTCGCCGACCTCGAACACCTGCCCGCCGACGCGCAGGCCCCGATCGGGAATCAGCAGCTGCTCGCCGGATCAGCGTTCAGCGGGCCGGTCCCGGGCAAGGAGATCTCCGCCAAGGGCCCGCGCACGCTCGAGCTGGCGCGCGCCGCGCACCTGGGCCTGCGCACCAGCACGAAGCCGGGAGCACACGGAGCTGCACCCGATCCGTCTGCTCGCCTCGAGAGTGCGCTCGCCACGTGGAGCGACGCGGAGACGCGCGGGCGAACGATCCTCGAGGCACAGCGCACCGCCAAGGCGAACGGGGACGCTGCCGGCGTATCCGCGCGCCAGACTGAGCTCGTCGCGCTGGCACGAGAAAAGCTCGCGATTCGGGAGCGCGTGCGACTCGGATACGAGCTCGCTTGCGAGCGTGCGCTCGGGCAGCTCGGCGATGCGAACAGCGACCTCGCGAGCTTCGAGGCCCGTTACGCCTCGAGGGTGATGCCTGCGCTGCCATCCGGTACGTAGCGTCCCGCGCCCACGTGGCCGCGTGACCACGTGGCTAAACGAGGCAGTCGGCATCAAACCGTGTTATGCACGCCGTCTCGCGTGCGCCATGCTGGGTCGCGTCGGTCAATCACCGCTCCGTCTCGTGATCTGCAGCCTCGCGGTGGCCGGTTTCATTGCGGGCGGTTCGGCCGGTTTGTCGCGCACGGCGGCTCAAGACAAACCCCCGTACCTGTTTCTCGAACCGACCGAGTACACGGACGTGATCGACGCGTTCGATGGGCCGGACGATCCGATCGACTTCAACGTGCGGCTCAGCTTTGGCCGGTACCAGGAAAACTCGTCGATCTCGCGCGAGCGCAACCCGGCCGGCGCGTTTGCCGTCGACCGGGTGCACGTCGCCGACTATCAAGCGGTGCGCAGTCAGCTGGTGATCGGCGCCGACATCGGCCTCTACAAAGACTTGATGTTGTACGGCGCGTTGCCGCTCGTGTTCAGCGACACGCGCGAGTTGCAGCTGCCTGCGGATGCGCGTTGTGACTCGCCGGCCTGCCAGCATCGCGCCCGCACGATCGAGACCACGTTGAACGATCCGCCGCCCCAAAGCGATCCGAGCCCGGTGTTCAATCCCTCGCCCATGATCGCGGGCCGCACGCGCTCGGGGGTGCCGGCGGTCGACGTAGGCCTCGCGTGGGGGATCACGAATCAGTATCGCGAGCCCGGGCTGCCGACTTGGGTCGTGATCGCCGAGGGTCGCTTCAGCGTCGGCTCGCCGATGCGGGCGTGTCTCGCCGAGTCGGAATCGAAGTGTGATCCGGGCAAGAGCCGCGGAACGACGCGCCTTCTGCTCGGAACGCGCTGGTCCTATCGCTACCGATTCATCGAGCCGTATCTCGGGTTCGATCACGCGTTCGAGTGGGCGAGTGGCGCGAGCGAAGCATTCGAGCCGCAAGGCGAGGGCCACTTCTTTGCGGATACGAGCTTGCCGTCCGTGACTGGCCTGACGATCGGGGGCTCGATCGTGCCGTGGGAGCACCGCGGCCGGTTCCAGCAGTTCTCGATCGACGTGCGCGGGCGCGCCGAATACGTGTCGGCTGGGCGCGACTACACGCCGCTCTTCGACGTGCTCGGTACTTCGGGCAATCCGTACTTGAGCACGCCGCTCGAGCTCGAGGCTGGAACGCCGGTCGCGTTCAACGGCCTCACGCAGGTCGACGCGTACGCGAAGCTCGCGCTCAATCTCGCGCTGGCGATGCAAGCTGCGCGGTACGTGCGGTTTCGTGTGGACTTGAACGTCTCGCACGCGACGCAGCACCTGTTGACCGGCGCGGCTGCGTGTTCGGCGGCGGGGCGCGATTCGGACAGCACTTCGGATCAGTGCGGCGACAAGCAACCGAACGCGTTGTATCGCGCCGTCATCGATCAGCCGGGCCAGCGATTCGCGTTGAGTTCGGACATCGCGTATTCGCTCTCGGCGACTGCCACCGCGCAGTTCTAGCTGCTAAAAGTCGATGTTGCGCAGCGCGCCCTGCGCTTTGCGAATCTTGCTCTGCGCGCGATTGCGCGCCTTCGGCTTCGCGGACGCAGGTGTGGGCTCGGCGGACTTGACCGCGTCGACGCGATCGCCGACCACTACTTCGACGACTTGGTCTTCCGACCCGAGCACACGCGTGCGGAGTGGGCGCTTCAGATCAGTCGGGTTCGACAGGAACGCCGGTGCAGTGGCCACTGGAGTCGTGGGTTGGTTCGCCGGGGTCGAATGCTCCGTACTCGGCGCACTTACGGCGACGGCATCGGGCTCGCCGCGACCGACCTGGAACAGGACGAACCCCATGTACACGATCGCTCCTGCAGCCATCAGCAGCAGGGCGTAACGCAGCGATCGCGAGGTCTGTGTGTTGCCGAGCAGCAGGCCGATCTTCAGCGTCTGCGTCTGCGGGACCGACGGAATGGCCGTGTGCGCGTCCGTCGTAGGCCGGCGCGAGTCGGGATCGTCGTTGTCATCCAGTAACAACGTGCGCGACGCCGGCAACGAATCCGGATCGGCTAGCGTGACGCGCTCGCTCGGTGTGAGGCGGCGCGTGCCGGAACCTTCTGTCGGCTCGACCGGAGGCATGTCCGACAGCATGCGCGAGATGCGCTGCGGACCGGAATCGGCCAGGTCGAGGAGCGCGGCTTGGAACTCGATCGCGGTTGGAAAGCGATCCTCGCGCTTACGTGCCATCGCCTTTTCGACCACTTGCGAGAGGTCGAGCGGGACTTCGGGCACGAGCTCGTGGACCGTCGGCGCAGTGCCGGTGACGACTTGAATGATCAAGTCGCCGACGTTTTCGCTGTGGAACGGCAGCCGGCCCGTGAGCGCCTCGTACATGATGACGCCCATGCTGTAGAGGTCGGTCCGCGCGTCGATGTCTTTCACGCCCCGCGCTTGTTCGGGCGACATGTACTCGGGGGTGCCGATGATCAAGCCTTCGCGCGTCGTGAGCGCCGAGCGGCGTCCACTCTGCGGCTCGACGCTGCGAGAGATGCCGAAGTCGAGAATCTTCGGATAGACCGACTGATTTTCGCGCTTCAGGTAGATGTTGTCGGGCTTCAGGTCGCGATGAATGATGCCGGTGTTGTGGACCGCCGCGAGCCCGCGCAAGGTCAGGTTCGCGATCTGAACGACGTCTGGGATCGGAAGTTGCCGCTCGCGATGCATGCGCCCCGAGAGCGGCTCGCCCTCGAGGAGCTCCATCACCATGAACGGCAGCTCGTCTTCGGTCGTACCGAAGTCCACGATCTGAATCACGTTACGGTGCTGGACCGAAGCCGCGATGCGCGCTTCCCGTAAAAATCGTGCGGTCAGCGCCGACCGGTCGCGGTCGTCGCGAGCGAACAACAGCTTCACTGCAACCAAACGCGCGAGCGTGAGATCGCGGGCGCGCCAAACGCTCGCCATCCCGCCTTCGCCGATCATCGATTCGAGCTGATAACGCTCGCGAATGACCGTGCGCGCCTTCGGTACTGCCACAGTCCAAGTCTACACCGAAAACAGGCCGGGTGCGGGAGCACACGGCCCGCGTTCGGTAGCCGCCATCAGCTGCAAGCCACGAAGATGTGGGCAGAAGTGGGCAGCGTAGCCTGACGTTATACTTCCAACCAGCCCATCAGCCCGAACATGATGCCGAACAGAATCTCACTGTGATCGATGTCGTCTCCACCACTACCCGTAAACCCGAGATCGATGATTGGACCTGCGGTAAACGCCCACCCGTCGGACGGCATGAAGCTGAAGTTGCCCTCGAGCGTGATGCCGAAGACGCTCAGGTCGGCGTCACCACCTGCAGTCGCGAACGACAGCCCACCGCGGGGCCAAAACGAAATCGCGTTCGTGAGCCGAATCGCGTAGCCGACGCGGCCCGCCAGCAGAATGCCGAGCTCGTCGAATTCCTCGACGCTGACCGACGCGAGGCCGAAGCTTCCGCCGACGGTGAGGTGTTCATCGATGAAGTAGTCGACACCGATGCGTGGGATCGAGAGCAGCGCGTTCGGGTTGCCGAGACTCCAGCCGATGCCGACGACCGTCGTGTCGGGATCGCCACCGGGGTCGAAGCTTTGTTTGTCCAAGTAGAAGCCGAACAAGCGCTCCGCGCCGATCGCCAGGTGACCTTTCGCTTGGAGCTCTTGCGCCGACGCACTTGCGCTGAGCGCAATCCACGCGAAAAACACTATGGGCGCGATTGCTCGCACTGGGGCACTTTGACGATGCGCGTTGCGAAATTGCGGATCCAAAATTGTCGATCGTTGGTGAGTCATGCGTAGTCTCTTCCTGGCAGTCTAAATAGCGGCGCCATGCTAGCGCGGCCTAGGGGCTGCTTCGAAACTATCGACACGCACCCACACTGGATTTTCGTGCGATCCGCATCGAGTCGCAGCCGTACGCGGCCTGAGCAGGCCGCATCCGTCGTGACCAAACGCTGACGAAGCCGTGGGTTAAGTCGGACGCGGACCGTGCGATAGAAGGGTGGCCGGTCGTTGTTACGAGCCCGCTCAGTACGAGCAGCTCGAAGCGGCAGCAATCGGTTCGATCAGCTCTGTTCGGTCGCTTCGCCCTACACGGGTTCTAGCGCTGGATAGGCCTGCCTTTGCCTGACTTTTCAACCCAATCGTGCGAGCGAAGGTGCGCTCGCTTCGGAGCGTGATGGTTCAGCAAGCAGTCTCTCGGTTCACGGTTCTCGCAGTTTTGATCACGATCAGTACTCTCGGCGCGTTCGGATGTAGTCAAGACGGCCTCGATCCCAATGAGGTCGATAACTCCGAGTTGAATCTCGCCGGCAAACACCACGATCATGCTGCTGCTGGAAGCAGCGCGGTCGATCACTCGAGCCACGTCGGTCACGAAGCTGCTGGCGGCGGAGCGACCGGTGCAGCTGGTAGCGGCGAAACGCAGCCGGTGGTGGAGCACGCGGTGCACACCGAACACAACGTCGTGAGTGGTACTGACACGAATGCCGCGGGCAGTGACGCGATGGATCCGGCGACGCACGCCGATCACATGGCGGCTGCAGCCAGTGGCGGCGACGCGAACGCGAATGCCGCACCGAGCGGCGCAGCGGATCCAGCGATGGAACACTCGATGCACACTGCAACCACTGCGAGCGGCGCGCCTGCGATGGGTCCTTCCATCGATCTGAATACGCTCCCGAGCGGTGATCCGGGTTCGTCTACGGTGGACATCGGCACGACGTCGGAAGCCCCGGCAGGGAGCGACGGCGTCGGCGCTTTCCGAACCGAGTGCGACCTCTCACACATGGCGAAGGACGATCCGATCGTGTTCCCGGGCAAGCCCGGCGCAGCGCACTTGCACTCGTTCTTCGGCAACAGCCTGACCGATGCAAACTCCACGCAGGACTCGATCCGTAACACCGGCAACTCGACCTGTCGCGGCGGCATCGCGAACCGCAGCTCGTATTGGGTGCCGGCGTTGGTCGACGCGCAGGGCAAGGTCGTCGAGCCGCTCAAGATCGACGTGTATTACAAGAGTGGCTACAACGGCATCGCGGCGAAGGACATCCAACAGTTCCCGAGTGGCTTGCGCGTGATCGCAGGCAGCGCGAAGTCGAGCAGTGCTCAAGAGCACGCGTACTGGGATTGCCACGGCGACTACATCGGTCACCCCGGTAGCATTCCGCAGTGCAGCTCGAAAGCCGACGCGTTGAACATGGTCGTGGAGTTTCCGCAGTGCTGGGACGGCGTGAATCTCGACTCGGCGGACCACACGACTCACATGGCGTACACGTCGAACGGCAAGTGTCCGAGCACGCACCCGGTTGCGATTCCGGTGATCTCGTTCAACGTGCTCTATCCGGTTCGCGACGTGAAGGGCTGGCACTTGGCTTCGGACATGTACGACCAGTCGATGCCCGGCGGTTTCTCGGCGCACGGCGACTGGTTCGAGGGCTGGGATCCCGAGGTCTCGAAGGCGTTCATCCAGAACTGCGTGAACAAGGCGGTCGACTGCCACTCGCACTTGCTCGGCGACGGTCGCGACATCTTCTAGCTACTGCTGGCTCGGATCGCGCCAGCCTTAAAGCGATAGGTCGCCGTGGACGCAAGGAGCGTCTCCGGCGACCTTCTTATTTCCATCGCGCTTACTGCAGGACCGAAGTCATCCACGGCACGTCCGCGGCTGCCGGCGCTTTCGGTGCCCACTCTTCGTCGGTCATGCGGTCCAAGCCCGTGACCACCTCGTGGTACGCGTAGGCCAAGCCGGCGTACGCGCGTGGGCCCATACACGTGTCGATCGTCACGACCATCAATCGCGGCAAGCCTGCGCCCACGTGCAGGACTTGAGGTGCGTGGTCACCGCCCGGGTCCGTGTGCACGTCGGCGATCGTCGGCGCCATCGTGTCAGTCGAGTCGAACAGCAAGCGCGCAAACCAGCCGGAATACGTCGGCGGACCGCCGCAGCCTTGAATGCTGCTCTTCACGGCGTCATTCACGAACGCCATTTGGGCCGCGTTGAAGGGCACGCCTTTCTGCTGCTGGTCGGCCATGTCGCGCAAGATGTTTGAGACGGACTCGAGCTCCATGAAGTACTTGCTCGCTTGATCCAAGAGCGGGCTGCTGCTGTCGCCGCCGAGCTTCGTGATGACCGCTTGCCCGAGCTTTGCGTAACTCGCGAGGTGCCCGAACGCTTCTGGATAGGGATCGACGTAGGCGTCGGGGAACTCGCACGAGATGCCGCTCGTGTAGCTCTGCTTCGCGTACAGGACGGTGTCGTGCCGTAGCTGAGACCACGAGGCGAGCTGCGTGTTCAGGATGCGCTTCGACCAAGCTTCCGTCTTGGTGACCGCGGGCAACTTCGCGGTGCCGCTCTCCGCTGCAGGCGAGACCGAGCGCAGGGCGCCGAGCCACGCGTTGTACAAGTTCTCCTGCCAGAACTCCTCGCCATGTTTGTCGACGAGCTGGCGCGTGCGCTCGAGTTCGGGCGCGTATTCGTATTGCTCCAGGCCCGGCGTGAGGATTGGAAGCGCGGCGGAATTTCCGAACGCCGCGTAAGCCACGTCCAGTGGATCGGGAAGCACACGTCTGTCGCCTCCTGGAGTTTTCGGTAGGACGCGATCGTAGACCACGTTCGAAAACACGTGTGAGTCGACGACGTAGCGCTGACCGAGGAACGCAAAGCTGCGGTCGAGCGGAAACGTCTCGTTGACGCTATCCAGGTCCTTGTAGATGACCTGGCTCGCAATCCGCTGCGCGCCATACCCTTTGTCGATGATCGTCTGCGCGATCTGCTGGTCCGACAGCGGCTTCACGTCGGCTGCGGTTTTCGCGCCGAGGTCATTCATGAGTGAGTCCACCTCTGCGAGGTGCATGTAGTCGTGTTCGCCGACGAATGCGGTCACGACGGCATCGATGCGCGCATACGATTCGGCGTGCTGCACGAGGTCACGCAGTGCGAGCATGGACTCGAGCTGGCGGCGACGAAACACGCGGTCGCCGTTGGACAGAGTCTCGATCAATCGAAAATCGGTTCGACCGAGCCACATCATCGCGCGGAAGTACTTCTGCAGCTCCTCGTTGTCGTTGTAGTGGCCGCGAGGTTTGAACTGCGAGAAGTCGTAGTCGCGGTTCACGCCGAACAACGTGACCGTCTTGATGCCGTCGCTCGCAGCGAACCCGCGAGAGACGAAGTCCTGCACCTGCGCCGCGTCCGCGCCGGCGACGGGTTGCGGCGCTTTGTTGTCGAGCAGGCCGAGCGCAACGCCCAAGTAGAAGTCCAAGTCCTTGCGCGTCTGGGCATCCGTCACGACGCCGCCTGCGAGGTTTTTGCGGGCGAGGGTGAGCAGCGTCCGCAGGTCGGGGATCAGCCAGGCCTGCTCGAGCGACTCGAGGACGTCTTCATAGGACTGGTGCACGGAATCGAGGATCGAGTCGAGCGAGATGTAGACCGGCAGGTCGAGCCCGTAGATGGTCTTGTAGCCGTAGGCCATGTTCGGGAATTGTTGGCGCGCGCTGATCGCGAAGCCTTGCGTTCCGAGCTTGTTCAACTCGGATTCGTTCAAAGCGGCCGCGCTCGCCTGAATCAGGTCCAAGTTCTTCGCCGTGCGCGGGTCGTAACCGAGGTTCGATTCGAACGTGATCGGGTGGCGCGCCGAGAGTGCCGCGGCGGTTAGGCCTTGAAGCGGGGCGAGCTCGGATTGCAGCTCGGACAGCGCTGCCTGATCGGCGGCGGCGAGCGTGAGGATGACGGCCTTCCCAGGTTCGGTCGGTATTCCCGGCGCAGGACTAGGCCCTGGACCTGGGGGCGGTTCGGCAGGACTCCCCGCAGTCGGCCCCGGATCGGGCGCCGTGCTCGAGGCGCAGGCCGAGAGCAGCAACACGCCGAACAACCCAACTCCCGCGGTCGCGCGTTTCCACATCGATCGTTCCCCGTCTCTCTGCCGCTCACGGCGGCGTCCGAGCCTAGACAGAAGCAAGCCACAGGCCAGCGCGGGGGGCCGTTTCTGGAGCATGGGGGAGGCTTCAGCCCGGTCGCGCCGGCACAGGCTGGCACAGCGAAGGGTAGGGGCTTGTGCTACGAAGCGGCGGATGGAACCGCGACTGCTGGAGATCGCTCGCAACTGCAAAGGGTATCTCGACGAGGCCGAAGGCCTGAGGCTCTGCTCACTTGCCGAGCGCTTCGGCCGGCTCGGGCCGATCGTCGAAGTCGGAAGCTACTGCGGTAAGTCGAGCGTGTATTTGGGCGCCGGCGCGCAAGCCGCCGATAGCTTCGTGGTTTGCGTCGATCACCACCGCGGCTCCGAAGAGCATCAACCGGGCGAGGAGTACCACGACCCGGATTTGTACGATGCCGATGCTGGCCGCATGGATACGCTGCGCGCGCTCCGCCGTACGCTTCACCTCGCGAAGCTCGAGGACGTCTGTGTTCCAATGGTGACGCGCAGCACCACCGCCGCAAAGTTGTGGAGCACGCCGCTCGGAATGGTGTTCATCGACGGCGGCCACAGCTTGGAAGCCGCGCTACACGACTACGAAGGCTGGCACGACAAGATCGCAGTCGGCGGCGTGCTCGCGATCCACGACCTGTTTCCGAACCCAGCCGAGGGCGGGCAGGCGCCGATCGAGATCTATCGCAAGGGGCTCGCGAGCGGGCTGTTTGCCGCGCTCGAAACGACGAAGACGCTCGGTGTGTTGTTGCGCGTGAAGCCCGAGTCGCGCTGAAGGGTTGCGTGTGGTCGGGCGGTTTGGCGGCGCTGTTCGCGGGATATTCGCGCGCGCTGCTTTTGGCGCCCATTGCAGCGTCGCTTCGCTTGCTGCTGTTACTCTGCGGGCTGCGTCGGCGCTTCTTCGTACGGCGTGCGATGCGCCCGCTCGCGCGAGTGCGGCTCGAGCACGGCACCGTCCAAGTCGCGAAAGAACGAGCTCGTCGGCGAGTCGCCGCTGACGGCGTCATGCGCGAGGATCACCGCCGACGCGGTCCAGGTCGTGCGTTCGCCCTCCGGGAAGATGATCTTCTCGGGATGTGTGGCACCCGTCCAATACGCGCCGTCTTCAGTGCGCATCGCACGGGTCCAGCCGAGCACGCGTTTCGCTTGCTCCGTCAGCCCGACCGCATCGAGCGCCAACACGAGCTCGCACGTCTCCGCGACCGTGTACCAAGGTTGGTCACGCACGCACCGGCATCCCACGCCGTCTTCGACGAACGCGTTCGTCCATTCCGGATCGGTCAATCGAGCACGGCCCGAGTGCGCGCGCAGAGCGCCGCCGAGCACCGGGTAGTACCAGTCCATCGAGTAGCGCCCCGGAGGCTCCGGCAGGTCCGTGCCATTGAACACGGCCATGTCCTTCTGCAGGACGCGCGCGACGCGCCGAAGCGCGGTCCGCCAGAGCGGGCGATTTACATCCAGCCGCTCCGCAATGCGAAGCGCGCACACCAAGCTGCCGTGAATCGACGATGAGCCCGTCACGAGCGGCGCGCGCCAGACCTTGTCGTTCTTTTGAGCCCACGCGAACGCGCCGTTCGGTAGCTGCAACGACACGACCCAATCGATCGCTCGTTCAACGTTCGGCCACAGCTCCGCGAGCACGTCGACATCCGGCTGGGCACAGAACAAGTGCCACAGGCCCGTCGCGATGTACGCCGCGTGATTGGTTTCTTGCGAGATTCGCGTCACGTGACCGCCGACGCGTTCTGCTGCAAACGCGCCATTCGGTTCTTGAATCGTCGCGAGGTAGCGATACGCCGCCTTCGCTTCGTCCACGCGACCGAGCGCAGCGAGTCCCATCGCCGCGTGCACGTGATCCCACGGGTCGCTCTTGCCGTCGTGCGACCACAAGATCTCGCCCGAGCTTTGCTGATGGGCGGCGAGCCAGTCCGCAGTCTTTCGTTGATCGCTGCCACGAAGCAGCGCCCGCTCACCATCCATCCTCGAAGTCATTGCTTTACTCCGTAGCACACCACGCTCTTGCCTAAGAAAGGTTGCAGGAAGGTTTCAAGTACGCGCGTGAGTGTCGGACGGCGCATCATGTCCCAAACCAGGAAGCGGTGGTAGAGCTTCACGGGGGGCGCATCGTCGCGCGATAAACCGACAGCGCACTTGAGCCACCAGTACGGCGCGTGCAACGCGTGTGCGGAGTGACTCTTGAAGACGCGAAACCCATGCCGTGAGAGCTTCGCGCGAAGCTCGCCACGCTGGTAGATGCGGATGTGGCCGCCGGGCCACGTGCGGTAGTCCTTCGACAGCGCCCAGCAGATGCTCTCGGGGATCGTGCTCGGAACCGACGCTGCGAGAACACCGCCAGGCTTCAGCACACGCGCGATTTCTTTCAGCGCGCGCTCGTCTTCGCCGAGATGCTCGAGCACCTCCGAGATGATCACGCAATCGAACGCGCCAGCTTTGAACGGCAGCTCGTAGACGCTGCCGCGCATCGAGATCCAAGGCCCCGCGCCAGGCACCGTTCCGCCGTATTGCACCGGAATCTCGTCCAGCTCGCGCAGCATCTTCGCGGTGTCCGAGACTTCGCTCTTTCCGAGGTCGAGACCAACTGCAGTCACGCCGGGGATCAAACGCGTCTGACGGATGTGACGCCCACCGCCGCAACCTACGTCGAGGATGCGCATGCCGGGCTTGAGGCCCAAGTGCTCGAACCGCATCGTCAGCACGTCGGCCTGTGTTCTGCGATGGCCTCGCGATATGCGTCGACCGTGCGCTCTGCCGCGCGCTGCCACGTGAACTCTCGAAGCACGCGCTCGCGGCCGGCTTTACCCATCGCGAGCCGGCGCGCCGGCTGATCGAGCAGCGAGTCGATCCCGTGCGCGAGCGCTGCACCGTTTTGCGGCGGCACGAGCATTCCACACGCGCCGTCTTCTCCGACGACCTCCGGCAACGCACCACCGCGCGACGAGAGCACCGCGACTTCGCTGGCCATCGCTTCGCCTGCAGGAAACCCAAACCCTTCGTAGAGTGAAGGGATGACCGCGAGGCTCGATTTCGCGTAGGCGCGCACGATGTCTTCGTTTTCGACGCGTCCGGTGAACTCGATGATGTCGCCGAGGCCGAGACGTTTCACGCGCTCGTCGGTGCCGGTCTCGTGGCCCGGACTACCGATGACTTTCAAACGCATCTTGGGGCGCTTCGTCCGCAAGAGCGCCAGCGCTTCGAGCAGGTAACGAAAACCTTTGAGCGGCGAGTCGGCGCTCAACGTCGTGATCAGTTGCTCCGGTATGCGCAGGATCTCGGGCATCGGCCGAAAGACGTCGAGATTGATCCCATTTCCGACGACGCGGATGTTCTTTCGCGGCAACTCGTACTCGCGCTGCAGGTCTTCACTCGCGGCTTGCGAGACCGTCAGGATGCGGTCGAGCTCGCGCGAGACCTTCAGCTGCGCGTCGACGAACGAGTACCAGCGACGCAGCCCGAAGCGCTGGCCCTTCGTGCGCGCGGCTTCATAGGCGATGCGGCGATCGACCGTGATCGGGTGATGGATCGTGGCCACGACGGGCGTGCGCTTGCGAATCGACAGAAGGCCCGGTCCGAGGCTCTGGTTGTCGTGGACGATGTCGTACCGGCGTTGATTGCCGAAGCGCTGAAAATTCCTCGCGACGCGCCGCGAAAAGCTGATCGGCTCGGCGAAGGCACCGAGCCGGCTCGACGCGTATTCGGCGAGGTTGATCGGGTCGAGCAGCTCGCGCGCGGCCGGCATCTCGAGCAGGTGGTCGGCATTCCACAGATCGAGGCTCGGTACTTTGAGCAAGTGCACGCCTTCGACGAGCTCGGGGTAGGGCTGGCCGCTCCATACCTCGACTTCGTGACCGAGGTCGCGCAACGCCTGACTGAGCAGTCGTACGTAGACGCCTTGTCCGCCCGAACGCGGGTTGCCGCGATACGTGAGCAGGCAAATTCGAAGCGGGCGCGAGCTCGGACGCAGGTTCGGACAAAAAGCAGGCATGAAAGCGACGGACACCTGCGGCTTGCGGAGTAAACGCCCCGCGTGGAGCTTTACTCACACGCGAGTCTCGCGGCCGGTCATTTCACCGATCCGCGGAGCCGCCGAGGCGCAAGCACTTTTACCTACACGCTTGTACGTGCCTTTGCAACGCAGGAACCCGAGGGTTTGGCGCCCCGAGCGCGGCACGAGCGCGCCACGAGTGTCGCTCGAAGCGTCCGGTCTCGCGGTGGCCAGCTCGGGGGACCGCAGCGGAGCGCGGCGGAAACGCTCTCTGCTTTACCTGGTGGGGCGAGCTGGTCTACACGGACGCCGTGAGACGCGACCACAGGCCGTTTTGGTTGATGCGCGCAACCGAGGCAGTCAGTCAGCTGTACGCCGCGCGCTACGTGGTGCCGCAGCTGGATGCGGCGGGCCCGGGCTGCAAGTTCATCAATCCGCGGTACTTCCTCGTGAACGGGCCGCGGATTCGGATCGGCAGTCACCTGCATACGATGGCGACGCGCGAGCGTCCGATCTCGATCACGACGTATCCAGATCCGGCGCAGACGAGTCGGATCACGCTCGGCAGTTACTGCATCATCTTACCGGGCGTGCGGCTGACGGCGGCGACGTCGATCACGGCCGGCAACAACTGCATGTTCGCGACGAACTGCTACCTCACCGATGCCGATTGGCATGACCACTACGACCGCACGTCGGCGCCGGGCAAGACTGCTAGCATCGTGCTCGGTGACAACGTCTGGATCGGCGACAGCGCGCTCGTGTGCAAAGGCGTGACGATCGGTGACAACAGCATCGTCGGTGCGGGCGCAGTCGTGACGCGCGACGTTCCCGCGAACACGGTCGTCGCTGGCAACCCCGCGCGGCCGGTGAAGCAACTCGATCCGGAACAAGCGATCAAGCGGCGTCAGGATCTGTTCGAGACGAGTGAAGACTACGCCGCGTTCTTGGAGCGCTACGACCGCTTCATGTTGTCGGGGAACTCGGTCGTGACGTGGTTGCGCTCACGAGTGTGGCCGTCTCGAGAACATTGACGGCTCCGCTCGATGCACTCAGTCGTCGAAGTGCGGAATCGCCGTTGCGTCTCCGGTTTCGACTGCGATTCGACTCAACTGAGCCGCCGTTTCACCGGGGTATGCGAACGGTTGATCCACCGCTACCGCGAACACCGCCAAACCCGTGATCGCATACCCCGAGTCGACGTAGTGACTCAACAAGACCGGACGAAACGACGCCTCACCAAACGACGTCCACTCCGTTCGAACCTCAGTCTCGACGTCCGAACCCGTCGTAACCTCGTGACCATGCGTCTCGCCCGCGATGTACTCGCGCGCCATCGCAAACAACGCCTCGGTCGGCTCCAACACGCCCACCGACGCAACCCAAATCGGGCCGTCTTCGGTCACGCGATACAACACTCCGTCCGTCGCACCGCTCTGCTCCGAAAGCACCTTCAGCGCAAGCTTCGCCCTCGCTTCCGAATCGGCACACGCACGCAACTTCGACTTCAGGACGGTCACCGCGATGCCTCGCTGCACCGTCGTTTCCATCGGCGCATGCGCCGGCGCAAGCTGATTTTTTTGCGCATCGCGCTTCATTCGCCGCGTCTTTGCGAACAACGCAGGATTGCCGGCCGGTGCAAACGCCTCCTCGCACGCCGCGCTGTACTTGTCCCACGCCGCTTGATCGAGCTGCACGAGCGCGACACGCGCGCGCGCCTCGTAGGCGAGTCCGAGGTTCAGGCCCGTCGTTCCGACCTGCTGCATGATCTCGATCGCACGTTCGGCGTTCCTGACCGCATCCGGATGCCCGACCCTCGCCTGCGCTATGCAGAGCGGCATGAGCACGTAGACCAACCCAAATCCGACATCGCCACGCTCGGCATCTCGCACGTATTCGAGTCCGACTTTCACCGCTTGCGCGCTGTCTCCCGACTCGTCGAGCGTGCGCACGTGCGAACCGGCCAAGTTAGGCCACAACTGATGTTCGCCCGCTTTCGTCATCGCGAGCATCTCCGCCAATCCCGCACGTGCACTCATGACGTCACCGCGCACGCGCTGATGTTCTGCGCGAGCGAACGCGAGCACAGGATGCCAACCCAGGTTGGCGGCAGCGATCGGCGCGATCTCGTCGAGCGTGCGCTTGAGCCGCGTGAGATCGTCCATCGCTGCGTGCGCCGTCACCTGCCACAGCAGATGCGTGTTCTCGAACGACTGGCGGTTGCTGCTCTGAATGCGCAACCCGTCGTTCTCTGCCTTCATCCGGTCCGCTTCCTGGCTGTTTCCCTGCCAGAGCTGATACAGCATGCGAATCATCATCGCGTTCGCTTGAAACAGCAGATCGGTTTGAATCTTGTCGGCCCAGCCGAGCGACGACGCCAAACCCATGGCGGCTTCCATCATCCCGACACCGTTCATCACGAGCACGTGCACGTACCGGTGATGTGTCGGGTCCATGCCCGCGCGGTCCGGCGCCGACGTGCGCTCGAGCATCGACAGGTAGATCTGACGCGCGAGATCGGACTTCCCGCTCATTCGGGCCACGACACCCTTGTTGAGATCGGACACGACCCCGAGCGCGGGGGAGAGCACTGCCATGGGCTCGAGTGACGGCAGCGCGCGCATGCCTGGGATATCGAGCAGCGGTGCGCACGCTCCTACGAGCGTGATCGTCGCCCGACCCAGCGCTCTCAGCGCCACGATCGGCTCGACCACTCGCTCCGCCTCGGGTAACGCGTTGTACCGCCCTTGCGTCTGTTCGAGCGCCTTGATCAAGCGCGGCATCGGCTCCATCGCGGGATCGAGCTTCTCCCAATCTTCGAGGCCGCACGCGGTCTTGAGCTCCGCGATCAGCAAGGGGATCTGCGGCGTGTCGCGCATCCCCACGACCGCGACCAGGCCCGCGAACCGGCTGCGCACGGCATAGATGTCCGCCGGGCGGCGGTGCCGCTCGACGCACATCTTCAGCACGTCCTCGTAGGTCTGAAGCCAATCCTCCGGCAGCGATCGGATCAGCTTCGTGAATTCTTCCGGGCTGCGATCCGTGACTTCTTGCGAAGAGATCGAGTGCGCGACGAACAGATCGATCGCGCGTTCGCGCTCCCCCGCGCGCAGCAAATGCTGGGCGATCAGGAACTCGTCGCGGCGCGCCTCGAACACTTTCGCCAAGCGCGAGTGCACCGCTACCAGAACATCCGGCGAGAGCGGCTCGAGCAGAAGCTTGCTGAACGCGCGCACGTGAAGCACGTAGCGATCACCGGCTGCGCGCAAAGCGTCGGACTTGGTGAGCTGCTCGAGATCGCGCACGGTCTGCGCCGGATCGTGCCGCTCGCCGAGTGCGGCGCACTCCTCGAACGTGAAGCCATGCTCCGGGCACAACGCAAACGCACAACCGAGCATGCGAGCCGACTCGCTCAGGTCGTCGGCGCGCGCAGCGAGCATCTGCGCGATGCTGCCGGGGAGATCCGCGGGATCGATCCTGCCCGGCACCGACCACGCGCCGGCGCGGTACTGAACGACGCGGCGATCGACGAGGTGTTGCGCCAGGCGCAGGACATCGCGCGGGTTACCTTGCGACAGGACGAACGCGCGGTGTGCGAGCGCATCGAGCTCCGCACTTGCGCCGAACACCGACACGAGCAGCATCTTCACTTCGTTCTCCATCAACGGATGGAGTGGAAGGCGGCTCGCACGCTCGGCGAACAGCCGCAGTGCTGAGGCTGACAGCTGCGGAGACGCGACGTCGACCGTCGCGATGATCAAGATCGAGGTGTGTTTCAGCCGGTTCGCCAAGAGCGCGATGGCTGCGGCAGACGGCTCGTCGAAACGATGCAGGTCATCGGCCGCGATCAAAAGCGGGGTAGAAGCCGATACCGTCAACAGCAGCTCTCGCAGCGCGGTCTGCAATCGCGGGCGCAACTCGGCCGGATCGAGCTCGGACGGCTTTACCTCCGTGTTGGCTGCGAGCTCCGGCACCACATGCAAGAGTAGGGCGAGGTCTGCTGCCGCAGCCTTCTGCGTCGCATCGGGCATCGCGCGCGCGAGCTGGCGCACGATCGCACGCATCGCGCCGTATTCGCCTTCGGCTGCGTCGTCCGCATCCGCACGCAGCACGGTCGCGCCGAGAAGTTTGCCCGCGAGCACGCACGCGTCGAGAAACCGCGTTCGACCCACGCCCGACGTGCCTTCGACGAGCGCCGCGCTTCCACGCTTGCGCATCGCACGCAGCGTCTTGGTGCGCACGCGCGCGAGCTCGGCAGTGTGACCCACAAACGTGGGAGTCGTCAGGTACGACTGCGCGACGACGAGTTGTTCGTCGACCGGCCGGCCTTCGATCGCGGCGAGCCGCTCCATGACCTCGGCGGCGCACGTCGGACGATTCTCCGGATCGAGCTGGAGCAAATCGAGCACGAGCGCATCCAGCGCTTCCGGAATCCCCGCCACGAGCTCGGAAGGCCGAGCCACGCCGAAGCGCCACGCATTCGGCAGCGCCGAAAACTCGCGCACCGGGTACGCGTGATGTCCCGTCAGGGCGTAGTACAGCGTCGCCCCGAGCGCGTAGAGATCCGTCCGCGCATCGAGCGGTTGCATGTTCAACACTTCAGGCGCGCAAAATACGGGCGTTCCGACGAGCTCTTTGGTCGGACCCATCGGCGTCATCGCGCCGAAGTCGATCACCTTCGCGGTGCCGTCGCTGGTGCAGCGGATGTTCCGCGGACTGATGTCGCGGTGCACGATGCGTCGCGAGTGCACGAGCGACAACCCCGAGCACACGTCGCGTGCGATCGCACAGACGCGGCGGTAGTCGGCCGGCACGAGCTGCTGCAAGTCGCCGCCGTCCAGCAGCTCCATCGTGTAGTACGGGCCCTGATCGTCGATCGCGTAGTCGTAGACTTCCACGATGCGTGGATGCGCCAGCTGCGCGAGCGTGTGGTACTCGCGAGCGAACAGCTCGTGCGTCTGCCGGCGCTGATCGACGCTGCCCTTCGACTCGGGGCGTTTCAACGCCAGTCGGCGCCCGGTTTCCTTGTCGCGCACCAAATACACGACGGCCATGCCGCCGCCGCCCAGCCCGGACAGCAGCTCGTAGCGGCCTCCGAATGCGTCTCCCTTCTGCGTCACTGTCGCGTCGGCGGATGGCGGCGGAGGAGGCTCACTCGCGTGCAATTTCACGCCTGAATTCTAACACTTTCTGGCGTGGGAAGCTCGCCCCGAGCTGGCCGATCTGGGTGGTGAGCAGGGCGACCACGCACACCCACGATCGGCGTTGCAGCCCTCAGCGGCAGCAGGTCGCCGGTCGAGCGACTACCCGAGCGCCGCAGCTCTCAGCTGCGAGAGTCTGGAAACCAGCGCGCGCGCAGGTAGCCGAGCAGTGTGTTGCCGGCGAGCCGGCGCGCGTCGAACTGATCTTTGAATGTCTGGTACGGCAGTCCGCCGACGAACAAGGCACGCCGCCGCGTCGTGTGGCCGACTTCGGGAAGCTCGCCGATCGGCTTCGCCGGATTTCCGGCTGCGATCGTGTTCTTCGGAACGTCGCGCGTCACGATCGCACCGGCGCCGATGATGCTGTTCTCGCCGATGCGCACACCCTTGCAGATACGCGCGCCGTCGCACACCCAGACGTTGTCTTCGAGCACGACCGGCTCGCGCTTGCCCGGGTAGATGCGGTGCTGCGGATCGTGCCAGTCCGCATCCGTGATGAACACGTTCTCGGCGAGCATGCAGTCGTCGCCGATCTCGACGTGAATCGCCGATCGAATCCGCACACCCGGTGCGACGATGCAGTAGCTGCCGATGTCGATCGCACCGTCGCCGCCTTCGAACGGATCGACCGCGAACGACACCGGCTGTGTTCGCGTGGCGTACAGGTGGAAGTGATCGCCTGCGCGAATGTTCTCGCCGCGAATGTCCAAGTAGCGCGCGCCGACGAAGCGCGGCTCGACGCCGAGCGCATCGAATTGCGGATGGATGAAGTGTCTATTCCAGCCGAGATGCCAGCGCTCCTCTAACTTCTCGGCCCAATACGGGTGATGCGGTCGACGCACGGGCGAAAGCAGAACGCACCTCGCACGCCAAAGCAACTTTGCTTGGGCCAGCGGCGGCTCAGTACCTCAGCCGGCTTTTTTCGGCCGCGCTCTTAAGCTACTGCGAACACATGGCCGATAACGATTCTCGCAGCGGGGCTCGCTATACGACTCCCGAGATCCTCGCGTTCGTCGATCGCACGCACGCCGCGCACGACGCATCGCTCGCGCGTGCCTTTGCAGCACCCGCGCAACACGGCATGCCGGCGATCCAAGTCGGCATCTCGGAAGGGAAGCTGCTCACGCTGCTGACTCGGCTCGCCGGTGCGCGCAAAGTCGTCGAAGTCGGGACGCTCGCCGGGTATTCGGCGCTGCGCATCGCGCGCGCTTTGCCGACTGACGGGAAACTCTGGACGCTCGAGCTCGATCCGAAGCACGCGCGCATCGCGCAGGACAATCTCGAGGCCGCGGGACTCTGGAATCGCGTGAAGGTGGTGATCGGTCCTGCGCTCGCGTCGCTGAAGACGCTCGAGAACGAAGCACCGTTCGATGTCGTGTTCCTGGACGCCGATAAAGAGGGCTACCTGGACTACGCGCGCTGGGCGCACGTAAATCTTCGGCCGGGCGGCCTGTTACTCGCCGACAACAGCTATTACTTTGGCAAGCTCCTGGACAACTCGCCTGGATCACAGCGCATGCGCGAGTTCCACGCGTTCGTGGGAGAGCATTTCGACAGTGTTTGCATCCCCACTCCCGACGGGTTGGTACTGGGGCTCAAGTGACCCCAGTCACCTCCCTTGACCCACCTTCCGTCAGGGCCGCGAACTCGTCCCAACCCGGGGGATTTCCCTTCGTTGACGCTGGTAGATCGGTCGGTTAGGGTGCGCGGCACGCCTTGGCCGTCCCTCTTTTCAGGGCCTGCTCGCCCTTGCAAACGCTGGTCGAGGCGTTGCGAGAGGCTGGGCGTTTCTCGTAACAGTTTCGGGGTCATACTGCGCCTCTGGTCGGGGTTCTGCTCGCATGGACATCACACCCATTCGTCGTCTGGCCATCGTCAACCGCGGGGAAGCCGCCATGCGCTGCGTGCGCACGGTGAAGAGCTTGCGCGCCTTAGAAGGAACGGACCTGCAGGTCGTCGCGCTGTACACGGACCCTGATCGCGAGGCGCCATTCGTGCGCCACGCGGATCTCGCTGTCCGACTGCCGATCAAGACGACGCCGGTTGCTGCGTACCTCGATCACGACCTGCTGATCGCGACGCTGAAGCAGGTCGGAGCTGATGCGGTGTGGCCCGGCTGGGGCTTCGTCGCGGAGAGTGCAGAGTTCGTCGATCGGTTGCGCGACGAAGGCATTCGGTTCCTCGGTCCGACCGGCGACACGATGCGGCGGCTCGGCGACAAGATCGCTTCGAAGGAGCTGGCCGAGCGCGTGGGCGTGCCGGTGACAGCGTGGAGTGGCGGCGTGTTGCGGGACATTCCCCACGCGCGCGAGGCTGCCGAGAAAGTCGGCGCGCCGCTCGTAGTGAAAGCTTCGGCCGGCGGTGGTGGCCGCGGCATTCGCGTGGTCGAGGATCTGAGCACGCTCGCAGCTGCATTCGAGTCTGCGCGCTCCGAAGCGAAGAGCGCGTTCGGCGACGACCGCTTGTTCCTCGAGAAGATGGTCAAAGGCGGTCGGCACATCGAAGTGCAGATCGTCGCCGACAAGCACGGCTGGGTGAAAGCGCTCGGCACGCGCGACTGCTCGGTGCAGCGTCGCCATCAAAAGGTGATCGAAGAAGCGCCGCCGACGGGCCTGTCGCCGGGCGTGATCGACCGCGTGAAGCGCGCGGCCGAGATGCTCGCGGCCGAGGTCGGTTATTCGGGTGTCGGAACGGTCGAGTTCCTCGTGAAGGACCCCGACTTCTTCTTTCTCGAGATGAACCCACGCTTGCAGGTCGAGCACGGCATCACGGAAGAGATCACGCGCACCGACCTGGTCGAGCTGCAGATCCGCATCGCGCGTGGCGAGAAGCTCTCGGGGCTGAAGCCTCAGGACTTCGGCGTGTGTATCGAGGCGCGTGTCAACGCCGAGGATCCCGACCAAGGCTTCTTGCCTGCACCGGGCCGTATCGCGTTGTTTGATCCAGCACTCGGGCCCCGTGTCCGTATCGATACAGGTGTCGTCGCGGGCAGCACCGTTCCGGCCGCGTTCGACTCGATGGTCGCGAAGGTGATGGCCTTCGGTGATACGCGCGAAGAAGCACGGGCACGGCTCGTGAGCGCGCTGCGCGACTTCGACTTGGTGATCGAGCGCGGGGCGACGAACAAGAGCTATCTGATTCAGCTGCTGGAATCGGCGCCGTATCGCAAGGGCGGCGTCGACACACGTTGGCTCGACCGCTGGAATGACGAGCGCGACAAGCAAGCGCCGCACGCGGTCGAAGGCTTGGTACTCGCCGCGATTCTCTCGTACCGCGCGCAGTGGGGCGCGGAGAGGCGCAACTTCTTTGCTGATACGGGTAGCATCACCCCCGATAAGATCCCGGCGCTGAACGGGCGCGAGCTGGATCTGGAGTATCGCGGCGAGAGTTATCGCGTGCGCGTGTTCTCGGTTGGTGCCTCGCGTTACCGCGTGCATCTCGACGGCCAGACCGTGAGCGCACGCTTCGGCGACCCCGAGGCGCATACCGCGCGCATCGTCATCGCAGGGCGCTACCTGCGCGCCGTGCACGACGTCACGGACGCATACATCCGCGTCGAGGTCGAAGGTTCGACGCACCGCTTCGGTCGCCAGACCGCGGGCCAAGTGCGCGCGGGCGCGCCGTCGATGGTCGTGTCGATCGAGGTCAAGCCCGGCGACAAGGTCAAGCCCGGTCAGACGCTCGGCATGGTCGAAGCGATGAAGATGGAGATCGGGTTCTCCGCGCCGGTGGCTGGTGTCGTGACCGAGGTTCGCGTCTCGAAAGGCCAGCAAGTGGCCGCGGGCGACGTGTTGCTCGTGATCGAACCCATGCGCGAAGAAGGCGCTGAGGAAGCCGCGGCTGGTCAACGGCTGAAACTGCCGGAAGAGAAAGACCCGCTCGGCTTGTTGTTCGACGACGGCATTGCGGGAAAGCTCACACCAAACCTCTTGAAGGCCGAAGCGTCGACGGCGACCGACCGCGAGCAAGCGATGCTTTCGGCCGCGGAGGAGACGCGGCGAATCCTGCTCGGGTTCGACGTCTCCGAGAACCGCTTCAATAAGTTGCTCTCGTTCCTCGAAGCGGAGCTGCCGGAAGAGGGTCTGAGCAAGACGTTCCTCGCCGAGCTCGCGCAGCTGCGCTCGCAGCTCACGGTGTTCGTTGCGGTCGAACAATTGTTCTCGCGCGCTCGGCCGGTATCGGAGTCGGGCGTGCTCGGGCCGTCGAGCAATGCGCGGTTCCGCGCATATCTGCGGCGCATGCGCTCGCAGGGCGCGGGCATTGCGCAAGACTTCCTCGATTCGCTGAAGGTCGCGCTCGGTCACTACGGGCTGACCAGCCTCGAGATGAGTGAAGAGCTCGAGAAGTCCGTGTTCCGCATGTTTGCGACGCAGCGCGACCCCGAACCGCGGCGCCGTCTCGTGATGGCGATCTTGCGGCGCTTGATCGCACTCGTGACGCAAGGCGTGGACGTGTCGGCGGACGAAGATCTGCGCGACGCGCTCACGAAGATCGCGAGCCTGCGTGACATGGTGAGCAACGCGATCGCGGACAACGCGCTCGAAGCGCACTACCGGATCTTCCAGCGTCCCGCGCTGGCGCGGCAAGCGGCTCAAACTGCAGCCCGGCTCGAAGCTTGGTTGACTGCGGCGGAGTCGCAGAGCGCGACGACATCGACGCCTGCGGCCGTGCTCGCGGAGCTGAGCTCGGCGCCGGCACCGCTGTTCGCGCGCGTCGCGCATTGGTTGCATGGCGATGACCGCCAGCGCCGTGCGACGGCAGTGTCTGCGGTGCTTCGCCGCGCCTACGCGCCGAAGCAGCCGATCTCGCAGGTCTCCGAACCGGCGGCGGGCTTCACCGTCGATCGCTTGGTCTTCGAGACCGGTCTCGTGCTCGGTACGTTTGCGTCGCTGAGCGAGGTCGAGCGCGCCACGAAGGTGCTCATCGATCTCACGCGTGCGGGCAAAGTGCACGCGCTCGAGCTCGTCGTCGTGATCGAGGACGAAGATCAGCGCGAAGCTGCGGTCGCCGAAGCGCAAAAGGCGCTGACGGGCGGGCTCGGTGCGGGGCGTTTGACGCTCACGCTGGTGACGCCGGACGGCGCTGCCCATCACGAGACGTTCACCCAAACCGACGCGGGAGTGAATCGCGTCGAGCTGCAGGGCGTACATCCCGAAGCGGCGGAGCGGCTCGATCTCGGGCGCTACGTCAACTTCGAGCTCGAGCGCCTCTGGGGCAGTGAGGACGTGTACTGCTTCTTCGCCAAGGCGAAGCAGGACGCGAACGATCAGCGCATCTTCGTGCTCGCGGATGTACGCGGGCGTCCGGATGGCGACGGCAAGAGCGCGGATCAGTTCGTGCCGATCTTCGAACGCGCCTTGCAAGAAGCGACGCGTACGTTGCGTTTGAACCTCGGCATTCGTGACCCACGTCGCGAGCTGCAGTGGAACCGCCTCGTGATGCACGTGCAGAACGAAGTGGAGATCGACGCGGCGACGGCGCAACGCCTCGCCCGCCGGTTGCTTCCGAATGCGCGTTACCTCGGTCTCGAAAAGACGATCGTTCGGCTGCGGCTCGCGAATCCGGATCGCAAGGACTCGGATGCGCGTCAGGTCGAGATCGCGTTTTCGGATCTCGCGAGCAGCCGGCTCGACATGGCGTGGCGCCGTCCGCGTCGCGTCCCGCTCGTGCCCGCCTCTCCGTACGAGCGAAAAGTCGCGGCGTGCCGGCGGCGTGAGAACGTCTATCCGTACGAAATCGTCAAAATGCTCACGCAGGGCAACGAGGCTGCGGAGCGGGCGGTCGAAGCCTCGCAGAACATGGATGCGCGGCCGGTGCTTCCGGTCGGCACGTTCGAAGAGTACGAGCTCGATCAGAGCGGCAACGGCAAGGCCGTGAGCGTCGCCGGTCGTGAGCCCGGCAAGAACACGAGCTCGATCGTGTTCGGTTTGATCTCGACGTCGACGAAGAAAGTGCCGGAAGGCATGAAGCGCGTGCTCGTGTTGTCGGATCCGACGATGGGCATGGGCTCGATCGCGACGCCCGAGTGCGATCGCTTGGTCGCCGCGATCGATCTCGCGGAGAAGCTGAGCGTTCCGGTGGAATGGGTTCCGGTGTGTGCCGGCGCGAAGATCGCAATGGACAGTGGCACAGAGACGATGGACGCGATCGCGCGTGTCGTCCGGCGGATCGTGACGTTCACCCAGACTGGTGGCGTGATCCACTGCGTCGTGACGGGCATCAACGTCGGTGCGCAGAGCTACTGGGACTCGCTCGCGACGATGCTCATGCACACGCGCGGGTGTTTGATCATGACGCCGACGGCGTCGATGGTGCTCACGGGTAGCAGTGCGCTCGCAGCATCGGGTTCGGTATCGGCCGAAGACGAAGTTGCGATCGGCGGTCACGAGCGCGTGATGGGGCCGAACGGCGAAGCGCAGTACTTCGCGCCGGATCTCTTGTCCGCCTACAAGATCCTCTACGACCACTACGAGTACACGTACGTCGTGCCTGGCGAGAAGGGCCCGCGGCGGCTCGTGAGCTCGGATGCGAGCGCACGCGACGTCACGACCTATCCGTACAACGACGGCAAGCCGGGTCCGCAGGCGTTCAAGACGGTCGGCGAGATCCTCGATCCGAAGACGAATCCGGGTCGCAAGCGCATGTTCGCGATGCGTGCACTC
>Ga0193752_1000889_pt1 | contig 26703 bp, 29 predicted proteins | sample H1c1metaG_FD_144924 | JGI IMG/M metagenome (GOLD analysis project Ga0193752, IMG submission 144924) | Soil microbial communities from a riparian zone of the East river system, Colorado, United States - H1c1 | ecosystem: Environmental > Terrestrial > Soil > Riparian zone | place: USA: East River...
CGCCAGGTTGGTAGATAGAACCACGTGTACGAAGGCGCCCTCGAGTTCAACGTGCCGCTGCTCAAGGAAGTGCCGGGGTTCCAGGATCTATCTACCAACCTGGCGGGCCGGTACACGAAGTATTCGACCTTCGATGCGGTCGAGTCCTGGAAGTTGGGTCTCAATTGGGCGGTGGTCGAATCGGTCCGCTTCCGCGGCACGCTGTCGTCGGACATCCGCGCGCCGAATCTCAACGACTTGTACCAGCCGGCCGGCGTGTCCTCGACGGGCTTCGTGGATCCGCTGACCGGCGGCAACAACAGTCTGCGCCTGGTCACGCGCGGCAACCCGGACCTGACGCCCGAGGAAGCGCGCACGTTGACTGTGGGCGTGGTGTTGACGCCGACGTTCCTGCCGCGCTTCAGCGTCGCGGTGGACTACTACCGGACGAAGATCACCGACGCGATCACCCAGATCAGTTTCCAGAACGTCGCCGTCCAGAACATCTGCATGGCAAGCGCGCCGACCTTCGATTCGCCGTTCTGTTCGCTGGCGATCAGGCCGATCACGGATCCGAACGATCCCAACTACCGCAATCCAAATTTCAACTTCCCGACGGAAGTCCTCAATTCGCCGCTCAACGCCGCGCAGCAGAAGACCCACGGCTACGACCTGCAGATCGACTACAACTGGGACATGCTCGGCGGGCAGTTCAGCGTTCGCCACCTGGCCAGCTACCAGCCGGAGAACACCGCCATCAACCTTCCGGGTGCGTTTCCGACCTGGGCTGTGCAGCCCGAGCTGCTGCAGAGCACGTTCCTGACGCTGCGCCACACCGGTTGGACCGTGGCGCTGCAGAACCGCTGGCTCAGCGGCGTGAACGTGGCCAGCAGCGACAACGCGCTCAACGGCAACTCCCAGAACTACGTCGAGCCGCGACTGCGCTCGTACGATGTGGTCGATACCACGGTGAGCAAGGAGTTCGACATCAGCGACGGCAAGATGGAAGCCTTCCTGACCGTCAGCAACCTGCTCGACGAGCGCGCGCCGCTGTATGGGTCGAACTCGGGTCTGCCTGGCTTGTTTTACCCGACGCTGCCTTTCTACGACGACATGGGCCGCTTCTACACCGCGGGATTCAAAGTGAAGTTCTGACTCACCGCGGCTTGTAGATTCCCGCCGTGTCAAACGTGTCTCCGGTCGCGGAGTCCGTCGTCATTGCTTTCACGGCCAACCCGCCATAACCCGCGTCGTGCGCGATGGTGATGGTGCCGTTGGAACTGGAAAGCATCTGCGTGGCCATGTTGGTCGACCCATGGGCCGGAAGGGAAAACGAAAACGTCGCAGCGGTCTGCACCACTCCCATGTGATTCCGGAAATACACCGTGACCGAGCGCGCGGTCGGCCGCAGGTTCTGAATCGCGAGGGCGGTCGTTTGCGTCCCCATGTTGTTGTACCGCGGTACGGCGATGGTCGTTTCCACCGCCCGAATCCGATACACGGCGTCCCTGCCACAGGCGGCGCCACACGCCGCGCCTTGGACGCGAATCGTTCCGAACCCATGCGAGTTGCCGTTCTTCCATTCGAGCACGCGTGACGTGCCGCCGACGGCATTGGGAGCGGCCGCGGTTTGCAACAACGTAACGCCCGCGGCATCGAAGCGCGTGAGCTCGATCGATTGCGCCTGCGCTGCCACACCGTCGAGCGTCACTTCGTAAGAGCTGTAGGCGTCCTGAGGCACCCGCATCCAGTCGACATCGGCAACCGGACCCGGTCGTGCGGCAAGGTCGTGCGCTTCGTCGGATCCTTGCGTCAGATCCCGGGATTTGTCAGGTAGCTCGTCGTAGCCATCCCATACATCGGCGTACGCCGGCGCGATGAGCAGGGACACCATCAACAGGCTGAAGATTGTTTTCATGGCAGGAGCCTCCTGCCGGATAGAGACGTAATCCCGGGCGCTGGCGGCTCACCGCCGTGAAAATTCGCTCCCGGGTTTCCACTCCGGCCGCTGTTCGGCGTCCGCCACCAGCCATCCGGCGATCATCAGCCACTTCGCGTCCTCTGCCGCCCCGGTGAGATCCCAATCGGGTTTCACCGCGTCCGTCGGCTGGTGATAGTCGTTCTTCGAATACGCATCCCACGCAGCTTCGCCGAACTCTTTGGACTTGCCGACATACTCGCTGCCACTGAACGGGAACGCGGCGGGAACGCCGGACTTCGCGAACTCGATCTGGTCGGATGAAAAATACAGGCTGCCATCGTCGATCGGCTCCTCGACGAAATTTCGACCCTGCAGCCGCGCCGCGTCCCGCAATGCCTCGTCGAGCGTGGACATGCCGTAACCCGTCGTGATCAGGTCCGTCGTCACGCCCCAGACGTTGCCGCCATCGAGATTGATGTTGGCCACCGTCGCGGACAGCGGCACGAGCGGATGCTGCGTATAGAATCGCGAGCCGAGATAACCTTTCTCTTCGCCCGTCACGGCGACGAACAGGATCGATCGCTTGGGCTTGTGAGGCAGAGCCGCGAACGCGCGCGCGATCTCGAGCAGCTGGGACGTGCCGACCGCGTTGTCGATGGCGCCGTTGTAGATCTTGTCGCCGCTGAGATTGGGATCCGTGCCGAGATGATCCCAATGCGCGGTGTAAACCACGTATTCGCTTTTCAGCCGCGCATCCGAACCCTCGACGCGTGCGACCACGTTGTGACTGACGAAGCGCCGCAGCCTGCTTTTGACCGAGATGTTCGCGTGGGCGCTCGTTGCCACCGCGTGCGCACCGGTTTGCGCGTTCGCCTGCAGCTGGTCGAAGTCCTGGCCTCCGAGCGTCATCAGTCGACGCGCGGCATCGAGAGTGATCAATCCGCAGACGAGCGGCGAGGATTTCCCGCGCGCCGGTTTCAGCGCGTTGCCTTCCATCTTCGCGAACGTCTGGAAGACGGAAAACGTGTGCGACTTCGCCGGATCCGTGACGACGAGAATTCCGGCCGCGCCCTTCGCCGCGGCCAGATCGAACTTGGATTCCCTTGTGGAATGCCAGGTGCGCACGTCTCCCTTGAACGCCGGGCCTGAAGGTTCGCCGCCGAGCACGATGACCAGCTTGTTGCGCACGTCGATGTCCCGGTAGTCATCCCAGCCGTATGCCGGCGCGACGATTCCATATCCCGCAAACACGACACCAGCGTTCCTCGCCGCGGCGTGCGGCCGCAGCGCGACCTCGTCGTGAACGAAGTCGTCCGGAAACGCGACCGTGAGCTTCTTCCCGCCGGCGTCGACCTCGATGGAAGGCACGCTCTGGTACCCGACGAGCGGAACCTCCTGGAAAAACGTGCCGTCCGGATTTCCGGGCGTGAGCCCGGACTGCGCGAACTGTTCGGCGAGGTACTGGACGGTGAGCGTCTCGCCGCGCGTCCCCGGCGCGCGACCGCCGAATTCATCGGAGGCGAGTTTGCCGACATGCGCGGAGAGGTTTCGCGCTTCGATTGTCGTGAGGGCGCTTTCGAACCCGGATGGCAAGGCGCTCGTAAACGCAAGCAACGAAAGGGCGGCGCGGTGAATCAGTATCTTTGGCATGGCGTGGGCGGATTCTAACAAGGCGGTAAATTCCCTGCCGTCTTCGGTGCCGCGACAGATTCGAGATCGAGGCATTCTCCGATACCGTCGAACATGAGCCGCATGGCAGCTTCACGCAGTGTCACTCCGGCAACAAGTGCTAATGCTGGCGCTGTTCGCGTCCGCGCCGTGCCCTGCGGTGGTGGTCATCCCGATCGAACAGGAAAAGGGCAACGTCTTTGCGGCTGCGCGCATCAACGGTGTCGACGTCAGGTTAGGCCTGGACAGCGGCGGCGGTGTGGTCGCACTCAAGCCGGCAACCGCGGAGGGCCGTCGATTGCCGCTCGACGGCGTTTACTACGACTCCAGGCAGTTCACGCTCGGCGGACGGGATTTTGGACCCCTGCAGCTTGCCGCAGTCGATTTCCACGCGCCCACGAGTGTCGATGGCTTCATCGGCTTCAATTTCTTTTCGAATCACGTGGTCTGCATCGACCCTTTCGAGCGGATCGTGAGAGTTCGCTAGCCATGCCCATTCGAATAACTTATGAAGTCCCCAACTCTCTCCGACCTCCGCCGCTATGCGATCGCGCGCTCGCTCTTCAAGCCCACGACACTGCGGAAGGCGATCGCGCGGCTCGGCTTCGTGCAGGCGGATCCGATCCGCGCTCCGGCGCGTGCGCAGGACCTGACGCTGCGCCACCGCGTCGCTAACTACCGGGCCGGAGATCTCGAGCGCCGCTACCCGCGGCTCGCCATCGAGGAAGACTTCTTCGTCAACTACGGCTTCCTCCCGCGCGAGGTGCACGCGCTCATGCATCCGCGCACCGCGCGCCAGGCGTGGACGAAAGCCCGCTGGAAGAAGGCGCACGCCGTCCTGGAATTCGTGCGCGAGCACGGAATCGTCCACCCGCGCGATGTCGACGCGCACTTTGCACACGGCAAGGTGCAGAACTGGTTCGGCGGGTCGAGCAACGCCTCGACGCAGCTGCTCGATGGCATGCACTACCGCGGGCTGCTGCGCATCGCGCGCCGCGAGGGCGGCGTCCGCCTCTACGCCGTGCGCGAGGGAAGTCCAATGCCCGCGGACCAAGCCGCGGCCATGGACACCTTGATCGACATCATCGTGAACAAGTACGCGCCGCTTCCCGCGGTGACGTTGTCCAGGCTCGTCATGTTGTTGGCCCTGGCGGTGCCGCACTGGCGGGCGGCGCGCAAGGCAGCGCTGGCGCGCGCGAAGGCGCGAGTGCCACATGCCATGGTCGAGGGCCACACCTGGTACTGGCCGGAAGGGGAGAACCCGTCTTCGCTCCGCCACCATGTGAGCGACGAGGTGCGTCTGCTCGCGCCATTCGACCCGGTGGTCTGGGACCGTCGGCGCTTCGAGATTTTCTGGGGCTGGGCCTACCGCTTCGAGGCCTACACGCCGGCGCTGAAACGCGTACGCGGCTATTACGCGCTGCCGCTGTTGTGGCGCGACGCCGTCGTGGGCTGGGGCAATCTGCAGTTCATCGACGGCCGGCTGGTTCCGTCATTCGGTTACGTAGCCGGCAGCGCGCCAAGGTCGCCGGCCTTCCGTCAGGCGCTGGCCGCGGAGCTGGGGCGCATGGAGGCGTTCCTTCGGTCTAGCGCTTCGTAGTCAACGGCAGCACTTCGGTAACGAGGCTCACCAGCGTCTTCCCCGGTTCTTCCTCATAAACCATGTGCGCGGAGTCTTCGAACCACACCAGCTTCTTGACCGGCGCCTTGATGCTGGCGAACCACTTGCCGGCCAGTTCCGCTGACGTGCCGCGATCATGCCGGCCCTGGAAAATGATGACCGGCAGCTTGAAACGGGTGACATCCATCAGGTTCACGTGCCCGAGTTCATCCCACATCAACGCGTCACTGAAGGCCTCCGCTTCGTCCCGTGTTTTCAGTTCAGCCGGTGAGTAGTCAGGGCTGAATTGCGCGATCTCGGCGTTGTGGCCGAAAACACCATGCCAGAAATAACCGCCGTAGGTCGCGAGCCAGAAACGCTCGGTGCCGAGGTTCTGAAAGTTTCGCTCCGGATGATCCCGATCCGGGAACGGCGCGATGCCCAACAAAGCCGAGACTGCTTTCTCGTTGTTGTCGGCCCGCGCCGAGGCCAGCGTCGCTGCGTAGCCAGCGGCTTCGCTCTGCTCGAAATCCGTGAACTGGCCCATGCCGACATACGCGAAGAACCATTCCGGATGCCGTTGCGCCAGCTTCACGCCGAGGATCGTACCGAACGAATGCGCCATCAGCACGATCCGGTCCTTGCCGTATTTCTGGCGTAGATAGCCGACGAGCTCCTCGGCATCCGCGACGATCCGGTCGATCGTCAGGGTGTCCTTGATCTTTGCCGGGTCGCTCGCCGCATAGGTCTTGCCCGCACCGCGCTGATCCCATTGCACGACCGTGAAGTGTTCTTCCCAATCGCGCATGTAGTAATAGCTGACGGGCGACACCGTGAACGCCGGTCCTCCGTGCAGGAACAACAGCACCGGGTTCGACTCGTGCCGGCCGCGCACCGAAACCCACTGCGGGATGCCGCCGATCGGGACCAGGCCTTGTTCGTTGATTCCGTCGCCGGTGACGATGGTGCGCGCGCTGCGGAATACGTCGTTCGGCGTCTGCGCGACGGCAACTCCCGCCAGCAACGTGGCAACTATTACAAACAGGATGCGTTTTGCTTCATTCATTGCGTTGAGACTGGGGTAGCCTTCTTACGGTTGCAAACGTCGAAGGAACTCGCTCATGTCCAGCTCCAGGATCATTGCCATTGTCGGTAGCACCGGTGCCCAGGGCGGCGGTCTCGTGCGCGCCATCCTTGCCGATCCTGCCGGTGGCTTTCGTGCTCGCGCCATCACGCGCAAAGCGGGCGGCGAGAAAGCCGCGGAACTGCGCAAGCTCTGCGCCGAGGTGGTCGAGGCGGATCTCGACGACGAAGCCTCGCTCGCGAAGGCGTTCGACGGCGCCTACGGCGCGTATTGCGTGACCAACTATTGGGAACACTTCACACCAGCAAAGGAAGTGAGCCAGGCGCGCAACATGGCGCAAGCGGCGAAGGCGGCGAAGCTCGAACACGTGATCTGGTCGACGCTCGAAGACACGCGCAAGCGAGTGCCGCTCTCGGATCCGCGTATGCCGACGCTCATGGAAAAATACAAGGTGCCGCACTTCGATGCGAAGGCCGAAGCGGATGCGGTGTTCGCGGAGGCCGGTGTGCCGACCACCTTCCTGCTCACGGCTTTCTACTGGGAAAACTTCATCTACTTCGGCATGGGACCGAAGAAGGGAGCGGACGGCAAGTTCGCGCTCACGATGCCGATGGGTAGTGCGCGTTTGTCCGGGATCGCTGCCGAAGATATCGGCAAATGCGCGTACGGCCTGTTCAAGCAGGGCAAACAGTGGATCGGCAAACGCGTCGGTATCGCGGGCGATCACGTGACGGGCGCGCAGATGGCGGCCGACATGTCGAAGGCGCTGGGAAAAGATGTGGCATACAACGTAGTGACGCCCGAGGCGTATCGCGGTTTCGGTTTTCCGGGCGCTGACGATCTCGGCAACATGTTTCAGTACTACACGGAATTCGAGCAGGAGTTCGCGGGCGCGCGCAGCCTCGAAACGTCGCGCTCATTGAATCCCGCACTGCTCGATTTCAAATCCTGGCTCGCGAAGTATCGGGACCGCATCCCGGTCGAATGACGGCAGCTGCCGGCGGGCGGACGATCGTTACTGGCCGCCGGATGGCGGCGCGGTGGCCGGCTCGGGAGGCGCATCGGTCGGAGTGCTCGGCGATCCGGGCGGCGTGGTCGAGGCATCACCCGCATTGCCGCCAGGGGTAGTGGCAGTGTCACCCACCGTGCCGCTGCTGGTCTGCGTGGCCGCATCGCTCGCCGCTTGGTCGTCCTGCCGGCTGCACGCCGCGAGCAGCACGACCGCCGCGCACCATGGAAACAAGAGTTTGAGAGTCATCAGTGCTCCGGGAATCAGCGGCCCTTGAACGCGCTCTTGAGCTTCGCGATGTCGAACTTGACCTGCCTCTGCATCTCCGCCGCGACGCGCGCAGCTTTCTTCCGGTCGCGATCGGCCATCATGTCCATGAGCACGACCGGCACGATCTGCCATCGCACGCCGAACTTGTCGTTGATCCAGCCGCAGGCGACTTCCTTGCCGCCACTCTTCAACAGCGCATTCCAGTAGCGATCGACTTCCGCCTGCGTGCGGCAATTGACCCGGAATGAAACGGAGTCATTGAAGTCGTCGTGCTTGCCGGCGCTCATGGCGAAAAATGGCTGGCCGAACAACCTGAAGTCGACGCACACGACGGAGCCGGCACTGCCGGACGGGGAATCGGACCCCAGCGACCAGACGCGGTCGATGCGCGATTTCGGGAAAATCTTCGTGTAGAGCCGGGCGGCCTGTTCGGCCTCTTTGACGTACCAGAAATGCGGAATGATGCGGGTCAATGCACGTGTCGCCATGAAGTCTCGCTCCGTGGAATTTCTGCTGGCTCTTTATATACCCGGAGCGTCCACAGTCACAGCGGCAAACCGCTCGATGGCTTGCAGGATTTCACCCGGATTCGACTGGAAGATGTAGTGGCCCGAGTTCGGCACTTCGAGGACCGTACCGTTTCGCACCTCACTCCTGAAACGCTCGACGTTCTCGCGCTTCATGGCGCGGGTTGCGCGGGAAATCTCCGCCAGGTTCGCGAGCAGCGCCTTGTCGTTCGCGTCGTACCAGGGTGGTAGCGGCTTGTCGGGATCATCGAACGCGTAGATCGCGAGGGCCCGCACCTTGAGTGCCGCATAGGCGGGCTTCTCGAGGGCCGCCTTGATCGCCTGCTGCGTGCGTGCATCGATGGCCGGTGTGCCGGCGAGGGTCGGGTTGTTCATGTTGAAGAAGGCGATCAGCTCACCTTCCGGAAGCCGCACGTGGCCGCGGTCTGCCAGGAGCCTGGTCATCGCGTCGAAATTGCGCATCGCCTCTGGTGGAATCGGCGGCTGAGGCGGCAGGCCGCGATTGAGCTCGCGCAGGCGCGTACCCCGCAGGCTCGATCCATCGCCGGCGCGATCGTACGCGGCATCTAGATAGATGAGTCCGCCGAAACGCTCGGGATGGTTTCCGCCGAGCCAGGTCAGCTCATCGCCCGCGATGGAATGGCCGACGAGCAGAACCTTGGTCAGTCTCATCGCGTCCATCACTTCCAGCACGTCCTGCCCGAGCCGCGGGGTATCGAAACCGAAATCGGGTTTGCTGGAATAGCCCGTGCCTCGCCGTGTCATCGCGATCACGCGATGCTTGCGTGCGAGCAGGGGAGCGAGTTCGTCGAAGCTGTGCGCGGTGGCGCCCAGACCCGGCAGCAGCAGGATAGGAGAACCGGTGCCGCCGAAATCGAGCACTTCGAGTTGCACGCCCGCGTCGACGGTGATCGATTGCGTTTCGTGCGGCGCCGTGTCGCGCCAGCGCGGCTGCTCGAAACGGTTGCCACCCGACGTGGGCAGAGGGCAGGTCTCGATGTCGTCGCCCAGTATCCCGGGCAGGGTCAGTGACTCGTCCACGAAGCCCGCGGCCTCCCACGCCGTCACGGTGATGGTGTCGTGCTTCGCAAGGCGCGGCGACCCGATGGTCAACTTCACGCGTTCGCCGTACGGCCATCGCTCCAAGCCCGGCGCGAAATCCACGCGGCCGTAGACGCGGCTCGCGGAGATCTCGTTGAGCTCCGCGCTGATCTGCGCGGGATGCGTGATCGCACTGAAACAGTCGACGTCGATGCGGTTGCCAGGCTCGTCAGCCTTGGCGCTGCACCAGCCGAGTTCCGGCAGGGTGTGCCGCTTTCCGTCGACGGGAACCCGGTGCGCGCGCGGCTTCAGCAGCGTCAACGAGTACGCGAGCTGTAGTTGGGGCTTTGCGCCCTGCAGCCGCCGCAGTGTGCTCTCCGGCAGCATCCACGCATGGGCCAGCAACCCACCACCGCGGTCGTCGGTGATGTAGTGGGAAGGTCTTAGCGATTCGAGCGGCGCGCCGCCCGTCGAGTAGTTGGCCTGCGCGTAGTTGAGCTTTACGCGCCAGTCGAGCGGCAGTCCGCGCGCTTCGATCCCGGTAATGAACGCGATGGACTCCGGACCGGCATCGCGCAGTTCCTCTTCGCCCCACAGGGGCAAGCCGTTCCGGGCGGCGACGAACGCCGCATCGGTCGAAACTTCCATGCGGCGCGCGGCGGGGAAGCAGGCGCGCGGGTTGCGCAGCGTAATCCGCGCCGCGTCCGCAGGCTGCGCCGGGCCGATCGCTGCCTGCAACGCGAACGTCGATTTCCACGGGATCAGGGCCATCGGCAGCACCAGCAGGAACACCGTGACGCAGACGGTTGCGGCCATCAGGACGCGCGCCCGCAGCAGGCTGCGGCGCCGATAGACCAGCCAGAATCCGAGTACGACGAGCCCGAGTGACGCGAGCCTGGCGGGCACCGTGGCCAGCCAAGCCATTCCGGAGGTGAGCAGCGCGTCGCGGATGCCGAGGTCCAGCGGACCGGGCGGCCGCACGAACGGCGTCGGAATCGCGATCACGCAGATGAAAATGGCGAACAACACGCCGAAACCTTGAACGAACGTCCGCGTGACGATGGCGGTGAACATCAGGAACGGCAGCAGGAACAGGAACAGCTTGTCCGGCAGCAACACCGCGTCCAGGAACGACTCGCGCACGGAAAAGCCGAGGATGAGGTCGGCGATGAAGGTGCCGCCGGCGTGGGGTAGATAGCTGGCGGACAACACGAGCAGGAGCTTCGAGCCGAGCAACTCGCGTTTGCGCACGGGCCTGCACAGCCAGTCTTCGGTGAGGCTGGCGGGCGAATCCAGTTGAAACACCGAGATGATCAGCACGGCGAACGCCACGAGGAGCACCGCCGTGTTCCACGTCGACCACAACGGCAGCAGATCCAGGCGCACGATGAGCGCGTCGCCCAGGAAGAGCAGGGCCGTGAGCCCGACCAGCGGCAAGAGGCTCCGCACGTCCTTCTCGAAAATGGCCCGCAGGATCCGGAAGTTCACGGGGCCGGACCCCGCGCGCGCTTGCGCGCCTGCATGAGCGAATTCGCGATGGCGCGCAACGGCATGGGTTCGCATTCCATCCGCACGGCGCCGAAGCGTCGCGTCAGTTGTCGAAGGAGCGCGTCGTCATCCTGGTAGTTTGACGCGATGAAACGCAGCCGGTGGCCCTGCCATTCCGGCAGCAGCCATTCCGCGGGCAATGGCTGCGCCGGTTCTTTCGTGGCCGAGAGCGTCACCCGCACTTCCCGGAAACGCAGCCGCAGATCGTCGATGGCTTCCTGCAGGATCAAACGCCCGCCCTGCATGAACGCGACGTGCGTGGTGAAGGTCTCGATCTCCGAGAGCTCGTGCGAGGAAATCAGGATGGTCGTGTCGGCCGCCTGCTGCAGCAGCCCGTTCACGACTTCGTCGCGCACCAGCGTGTCGAGGCCGCTCAGGGGTTCATCGAGCACCAGCAGCTTCGGGCGGAACGCCAGCGCGCCCACCAGCAGCGCTTTCATGCGCATGCCGTGCGAGAGGTGCCTGATCCTGCGCGTGGGTGGCAGTTCGAACTGATCGCAGAGCGTGCGCTCGAGGCTCAAGTCCCAGGTGGTGTAGAGCTGGCGTAGATAGTTGAAGTACTGCGCGAGCGTGAGGCCACCAGGAAGTGTCTGGCCTTCCGAGACGAAGCCGATGCGCTGGAAATCGGCCGAGCTGAGCTGGCTCGAGGGCGTGCCGAGCACGGAGATCTCACCGTGATCGGGCCGCAGGATGTTCAGCGCCAGCCGGATCGTCGTGGTCTTGCCGGCGCCGTTGGCGCCGATGAGCGCGAACACCGCGCCTTCTGGCACACGGAGGTTCAGATCTTCGACGGCATCGAAACGGCGGAAGCGTTTCGCGACGCCGCGTAGCTCGATGACGGCGTTTTCACTCACCGGCGACGGACTTCAGGCTGCGCAACTCGCCCCAGCGCTCGTCCACCGCCTGCTTGACCTCGGTGAGTGTCGCGCCGACGCGCATCGCTTCGACGACCAGCTTCTCCACGTCGTGTTCGAGCAGGCGTTTGCGGTCGCCGGCCCGCGCCTTCGGCGGCTGCGCGACGAGAGTTCCGACGCCGGGCTGCGCCGTGAGCCAGCGCTCCTGGATCAGGTGCTGGACCACTTTGTGCGCGGTGTTCGGATGGATCTTGAGATCCAGCGCGAGCGTGCGCACCGAGGGGAAAGGCTCGCCGGCCTTGAGCTCGCCCGCGAGGATGGACTTGATGGCCGCGAAGCAGACCTGGTCAAAGATCGACTGGCCGGGATCGAATCTGACTTTGAAAGGTGTCACATACCTACTGTGACACACGAAGGCGCGCGGGTAAACACTAGAAGTCCTTCTTCTGAATCCTCTTGTGCGTCTCGTTGATCTGCATCAGCGCGGCCGATCCATAGTGCACGTGGTATTCGGCGATCATCTCGCCGCTTGCCAGGACCGGATCGGTCGCCGCGAGCTGCTTCGCTTCCGCGATGTCCTTCACTGCCAGGATGAACATGCCGCGCCAGCCATCGACGCCGTCGAACGGCCCGGCCATCACCAGCTTCCCTTCGGCGGCAAGCCGCTCCATGTTGGCGAAGTGTCCTTTGAACAATGCATCGCGCTCGGGGCCTTTGGGGACGGGTTTTGGTCCGGTCTTGAGCAGCACGAAGACGTATTGCCGCATGCCGTGCTCGTCCGCTCCCAGGCGCTGCGCGAGCGCGGCATCGAATACGGGTTTGGTTTCTTCCGCGGCCGTTGCGACGGAGGATGCGACAGCGGCGTACAGCAGCAAGCTGGCGGCTAGCAAACGAGTGACCATGAGACCTCCCGAAGTTGCCCAATCCTAGCCTGACAGCGCTCGAAACACTGGCGGCAATAACGCTTCGTCTTGCCGGCAGCGCCAATCACCGCATTGATCGTTGACTCCTGGGCGCCCTGACAGCAGCGTCGATGTCATGACACTTCCACACTTGCGGATCTTCGCTTGCGTTGCAGGGCTGGCGCTTGCGATCCCAGCCTCGGCGCAAACCTCCGTCCGCTTCCCGGACCTTGCCGGCTGGTGGACCGCGGATCCCGTACGGGGCGGCGAGTCGTCGCACGTCGCGCTGCGCTTTATCGAAAAGGACGGCAAGCAGTCAGCGCTGCTGTCGATCCCGGCGATCGCCGCCTACGACATTCCGCTCGGTGAGGTCACGCTCTCGGGCAACGCGATCGAAACCAAAGATGAGCCCTTCCCGCTGACGTGGAATCCAACTACTCAAACCTTGAGTGGGCACCTGCCTGCCGGTGCCGCGCCGGTCTACGACATCCCGATCGAGTTCAGGCGCGGCGCGCCGCTCGAGAAACCGCCGGCGAATGAATGGAAGGCGCCGCGGCCGAAGGTTGTGTGGTCCGTGAATACCGGCGCGCCGGTCTGGGCCGGCGTGGAACGCGCCAAGGACGGCACGCTGTTCGTCGGCAACGAAGCAGGCACGCTGAACGCCCTTGGCCGCGAAGGCACGATTCTGTGGAAGTTCGAGACGGGCAAACCCATCCGCGCGCAGCCGAAGGTGATTGGCGCGCACGTCTACGTCGCATCGGATTCCGGCTTCCTCTACAAATTCGATCGGAAGACCGGCGCTGAAGCCTGGCGCGCGCGCATCGACAGCGTCACCGCGCCGCGCCTCCCGGGCAATCATGAAAAGACCCGCTGGGATCGCTACGGATCGACGGTCGTCGCCGATGCGAAGCGCGTGTACATCGCGAGCCGCGACAAATATCTGTACGCGCTGGATATGAAGAGTGGCCGTGAGGAATGGAAGGTGGCCGCGGACGACATCATGACGTCAACGCCGGCGCTCCATCGCGACAACGTGATCTTCGCCGCTTACGACGGCAAGGTGCGCGCGGTGTCGGCGCGCGACGGCGCGTTGCGCTGGACTTACGACTCGAAGGTCGCCATCGCGGGCGATGTGACGATATCGGATGATCGCGTATTGGTCGGCAGCCGCAGTTACGATCTGATTGCGCTCGATGCGGCGAATGGCCGCGAGCTCTGGAAACACTACTACTGGTTCTCGTGGATCGAGTCGCCGCCGGTGGTGCGCGACGGTGTTGTCTACACAGGCTCGTCCGATGCCACCAATGTTTACGCGATCAACCTTGCCGACGGGTCGTTGCGCTGGAAGACGGCGGTGCCCGGCTACTCGTGGCAGCGCATCGCGATCGCCGGTGACCTGCTCATTACCGGCACCCTGGGCAGAGGCGCCTATCCGGGGTCGCGCGCGGGCTCGTTGCTGGCGCTGGATCGCGCGTCGGGTGCGATCCGCTGGATCTACCTGGATCCGCCCTCGGCAGAGACGATCAAAGCCGGCAACAACTGGGGCTTTGCCGCATCGCCGGCGGTCGGAGAGGGTCTCGTGTACGCAGCGGATTTCAACGGCAGGATTTACGCCATTGAATTCAAGCCACCGCGCGCCCCGGCGGTGGGCGACGCCGCAAGGAAATCTCCCGTGGCGCGAGCGGGCTGAGCTGCTGCCAACCGTACGGGATGCCAGGTGTCGTTGCGCCGCCGCACCGGCTCGGCCAGTAGATAGCGGTCCCCCAGCCAAGACACGGCGCCCTGCAACGCGGGGCGGTAGTCATGCAGCGGGATCGAGTGGGTCGTTTCCTTCGCGTCTTTCACGTCGTTCTCCAACAGTTCCTTCTGGCGACGATCTTGCAGCACGCGTCGCCACCTAACAACGCTCGGGTGGATACGACGTACCTCTCTCTAAAGGGTGAGACGCGCATCGCGCCCGATCGTTTCTGACCCTAAAGGGAGAGCCCTTTCATACCTTTGGACAGTCGTTTCCCCGCGCGCGCGGTGCCAGCATTTGTTCCATGCGCTGGCTGGTCTTCCTGCTGTTGTTTGTCTCGAGCGCGCCGCTCGCCGCGGCGGAAGCGCCGGCATTTCATGGGTTGCTGCGCGCTCGCGATCTCACTCCGTTCGGTTACCTGCGACTCGACATGCGCCCGGGGTTCTCGAGCTCGCCGGTGCGCGGCGAATGGACCATCGAAACGGATTTCGCCTATCAGAACACCTGGGCCACGAGCCCGGAAGTCGAGCAGTATCTGAATTCCCTCGAGGGGCGGCGAGAGCTCGGTCCGAACGAGCTGCAGGTCATCCATGACCTGCCCGGCGAAAACTACCTGGTCGACCTCGAGCTGGCGCAGCTCGACGTGGCGATCAACTACCAGTTCGCGGATCGTTGGGGTGCGTATCTCATCCTGAGCGGCGCTAGTTTCGGCGGCGGCTTTCTCGACGACACCATCGAGTCGTTCCATCGCGCCATCGACGCGCCGCGTTTTGGCCGGCCCGCCGCGGCGCGCAACGACTACAACGTCATCTTCGATCTGAAGTCGTCCCGATACGCGGCATTCGAAGCGCCCAGCGCCGGCGGCCTGCTGGATCCCGTGCTCGGGCTGCGCTACACCACCACGTCCGCGGACGAGCGTTGGCGGGTCTCGCTCGAATCCGCGGTCAAGGTGCCGCTTGCGAACCGCAGCGCCGCACTATCTACCGGGCGCGCGGATGTCGGCGCGCAGCTGAGCGTGCAGCATTTCTCCGGCAGACACGCGCTGTACCTGAACGTGGCGGCGGTTTACTACGCGGGAATGAACAACTTCGTGTCGGAGCCGGCGCGCGTGTTGCCCACGCTGGTCGCGGGGTACGAACGCCGGCTGACGCCGCGCACCAACGCCATCTTTCAGGGTTACGTGAGCCGGAGCATCTACGGCCGGCGGGAGACCGATCTCCAGGAGTTGCGCGGCACCAAGACCCAGCTGAGCGCCGGCATCCATCACCGCCGCGGCGCGCACCTGTTTACGGTCGCGCTGACCGAGAACATCGGCTACATCAACAACACGCCCGACATCGGACTGCAGGTGGGGTACTCGTTCAATCCTGGCTGGAACTGAAGCTTTCGTGGCATTGTCGTCCCGACATGGCCGCCGTCATCCCTGATCAGAAACGCATCCGTACATTCGAGTCGCGGAAGACGCTCGAGACGTGGATGCGCGCGCACCATGACAAGTGGCCCGAACTCTGGCTCAAGGTCCACAAGAAGAATTCGGGATTGGGCAGCGTCACGACGCCCGAAGCGCTGGACGTCATGCTGTGCTTCGGCTGGATCGACGGGCTGCGCAAGAGCTGCGACGAAAAATCCTTCCTGCAGCGCTACACGCCGCGGCGCGCCAAGAGCATCTGGAGCCAGGTCAATCGTGAGCACGTCGCGAGACTCATCGCCGCGGGCCGCATGACGCGCCACGGACAGGCGCAGATCGATGCGGCCCGGAAAGATGGCCGCTGGGAGGCCGCCTATGCGCCGATCCGCGCGGTGTCCGCGGACAATCTACCCGCCGACCTGCTCGCGGCGATCCGTAAAAATGCGCGGGCGAAGAAAACGTTCGCCGGGCTGAATCGCATGAACCTGTTCGCGCTGGCGTTTCGCACCAACAACATGAAGACGGTGGCCGGGCGGGCGAAGAAGATCGCGCTGCTGGTCGCCATGCTGGCGCGCGGGGAGACGATCCGTCCGCAAAAGGGTTAGCTCAGGCGAGCAGGGGCTCGATGTCGGTTGCCTGGGCGGGCTTGGCAAGATGGGCGTCGAACCCGGCCTCGAGAGATCTGCGGATGTCTTCGGGTTGGGCATATCCGCTGATCGCCACCAGCCGGGTCGGGCGCGCCTGTTCACGTCTGACCGCCTTGGCGAAGTCGAAGCCGTTCAGTTCCGGCAGACCAAGATCGCAAAACACGATGTCCGGCTGGGTTGAGCGGAAGCGGGCGAGCGCGCACAAACCGTTGTATGCGACCTCGACCTGGTGGCCGGACAGACGCAGGACCATGGCAAGAGAATCCGCGGCGTCCTGATTGTCGTCGACCACCAGCACGATCGAATTGCGGATCTTCGTTGTCTTTGGCGCGTCCACGGTGGAAGAGTTTGAACCTGCCGTGAGGGATGTCAGCCGGCTGCGGCCGTTTCAACGTGAGTTTGCCGGGCGATGACGCCCTCACATCGTCTTACAGATCTAATAAGAGTGGTTTTGCGGCAATGGCTGTCATTTATATAGTCAAGAACAGATCTTGTAGAATCATAACTGATTGATTTTCTTGTAATTAATGAGATTATAATTAGTCAGATATATAGTCTTAAAGCTGCTACTCTGCCGCACATGCCTGCCAGCTCCGCCGAACTCATCCTGAGCCGCCTCAACGCTGGCCCCGCTGCGGCCGCGGAGCTCGAACGCCTGCTGGACCAATCGCAATCGTCCGTTTCGCGCGCGCTCCGCGAGCTGGCGGCGCGCAACGAAATCATTCGATTGGGTTCACGCCGCGGTGCACGTTACGCCCGGCTCCGGGCGGTGGAAGGGATCGGCTCGCAATGGTTGCTGCGTCAGGTCGACTCCGGAGGCAACGTGCGCGAGATCGGCATGCTGCGCGCGCTGGCGGGCTCGGCCTGGCAACTCGACGTTACTGCAACCGGCTTCAGCGCGGGCGGCACCACCGCCGGGTTGCCTTACTTCCTGCAGGACCAGCGGCCCGCCGGATTTCTCGGACGCACCGTGCCGCGGCGGTTTCCGGAACTGCAGCTGCCGCAGCGCGTGATGGACTGGAACGACGATCACTACCTGCGTTACCTCACGCAACGTGGCGCCGACACCGTCGGGGACCTCATCCTGGGCGACGCCGCGCTCAATGGTTATCTCGCGTCGCTGCGCCAGCCGCCGGACGTGCAAGGCGCGGAGCGGGAACAACGTTATCCGCAACTCGCCGCCGCGGTCATGGAAGGTGGATACGCGGGCTCTTCCGCGCATGGCGAGCACCCCAAATTCGCCATCCTGTTGGGCGGCGAGGGCGGCGCGCGCCATGTGCTGGTCAAATTCTCGCCGCCCAACGACACGCGGGTGGGCCAGCGCTGGTCGGATCTGCTGGTGGCCGAACACTTGGCGCAGGCCACGCTGGGTGCCGCCGGGCTGCCCGCCTCGACTTCGCGGGTCGAGCAGTTCGCCGGCCGGACCTTCCTGGAAGTAGATAGGTTCGATCGCGCCGGTGCGGCGGGGCGCGTCGGCGTCAGCTCGCTGCTCGCCATCGACACCGGTTTCTACGGCAGGCTCGACAACTGGATAGATGCCGCGGGCCGGCTGCAACGCGACCGGCGCATCGACCCGGCCACGCTCGAAACGGTACGGCTCGCGTGGACGTTCGGCGCGCTGATCGCCAATACCGACCGGCATTTCGGGAACCTGGCGTTCTTCGACCGCTACGACGGCAGGTTCCGCATCGCGCCGGTCTACGACATGTTGCCGATGCTGTTTGCGCCGGAACACGATCAGGTGATCGAGCGCCGCTTCGAGCCGCCGGATCCGACCTCCGACACGCTGCGCGCGTACGGGCGGGCCCGCGCGCTCGCGCAGACCTATTGGCGCGCGTGCAGCGAGGATTCGCGTATCAGCCCTGAATTTCAGCGGATCTGCGCCGATTGCCTGGCCCGGCTCGAGGCCTTGCCACGCACGGGCGCATTCACCTGACGGACGATCAGGCAACAGGGCCGGACGCGCGATCATTCGAATTCCGGCGCGCAGCCACTAAAGTCTCACCATCATTCAACACAAACATTGGAGATGAGAGATGAATGCAAATCGCGCAGAAGTTGCTCCCAAGCCGGCCATGCGCCGCTACCTGATCACCCGCACTTTCCCGGCGGGCGCGCTCGATGGCGTGGACGCGGCGGTCAAGAAACAGGTCAACGAGAACAACAAGGCGGTCGACGTCACCTGGGAGCGGTCCTATGCGAACGCGGACAAGACGAAGACGTTTTGCATTTACAACGGCCCCAGCGAAGCCGCGATCCGCGAGGCGGCCAAGCGCAACAGCCTGCCGGTCGACACCGTGACCGAGATCCCGGTGATGCTGCTGCCGGTGTAGATAGTCGCCACGCGATCACGGAGGAGCGCCTGACCCGCAGGCGCTCCTCCTTCACGTTTCAATGCCAGTTGCTGATGCGTACATCCGCGGGGCTGGGCTGCCCCTTGCCGGTTTCGACCAGCGATTTGAGACTCATCAGGTAGATCGCCCACTTGGTGCTGCAGTGGTACATGAACTCCACCGGCTCCTTCCAGCCCTCGTGTTTGAACAGGATGACGGTGAAGTCGTCCTCCTGCTTGAGATCGAAGCAGATCGTCGAGCCGATCCATTCCGGCGGGCCCGAGACCACTTCCCACGCGAAGCGCGAGGCGGGGCGCGCATCGGCGATCTTGAGATCGAACTGCCCCAGCAACTTCCCGTCGGCGTAAAACTTCGTGACGACCATCTCGCCTATCTTTCGGCAGCCCGTGGTGTCGGTGGTCCACCAGGCGGCGACGCCCTCGGGCGTGGCGATTGCCTCGTAGACCTTGGCGAGTGGAGCCTTGATCCCGACGCGATGCAGGATATTGAACATGATGCTTCTCCAATGGGGTTGACGGACGGCGCCAGTCTCGGAGACATCGCCGGCCGCGCGTGAGTGACAAGGTTGTCGCGATTCCCGCGACGTGCTGTTACACCTGGCGGGGCGGACCGAACCAGGTAGTTAGCGAGTCGGCCAGCCCCCGGCGGGTCTCGTCGCCGAGCCACGCCACGTGGCCGTCCGGCCGGACCAGGACGGCGGTGGGAGCGGGGACCGCTCCAAGGACCGGAAGCTCCCAGGGTCCGGTGTAACGCGCGTCGACCTGCTGCACCCGATCGGCCCACGGTCCGGGATCTACGCCGCCAGGTTCGCCGAAGTTGATGAGCGCCGGCCGCGCGTCGTGCAGCAGCTCGAAGACGCGCAGCGGGCCCTTGGCGGTGACGAGGTCGAGATCGGGCATGCGCCGTCCGAGCAGCGGATGTCCGTCGCCCAGATCGTAGTGAACGTCCAGCGATGTGATCTGCGCGGCGGTGCGCTTGCGGGGTTCGTCCATCTCGAGCATCCCGGCCATGATCTCGCCGAGGGCCTTGGAGCGATCATCGGGACGCCGGATCGCGACGTGCGCCATCGTGTTCTTCAGCGCGCGCGCGGCCACCGGGTGGCGTTCGGCGTGGTAAGTGTCGAGCAGGCTGTCCGGCGAGATGCGTTTCACCACCTGCGCCAGTTTCCAGCCGAGGTTCACCGCGTCCTGCACACCGATGTTGAGACCCTGGCCTCCGAGCGGCGCGTGCACGTGCGCGGCGTCGCCGGCTAACAAGACTCTCCGGTCGCGGTAGGCCGCGGCCTGGCGGGTCATGTCGCTGAACCGGGAAATCCAGATGGGACCGTGAATGCCGAAGTCCTTGCCATAGATGGCGGTCAGCAGATCGCTCATCTCTTTCAGCGTGGGGTCACCGGTGTGTTCCGCCTGCCTTTCAGTCAGGACGACCCGCGCCCGGCCATTGTCGAGCTTCCCGATGGCGTGAGTGCCTGCGGCATCGTTGCGGAAGCCCCAGGCAGGTTCCTCGAGCCAATCGACCTCGGCGATCATCCAGCTCATCGATGCATCCCAGCCGGGAAACTCGATGGCGGCTGCTTTGCGGACGACACTGCGGCCGCCGTCGCACCCGACCAGATATTCCGCGCGCAGGTGTCCGCCACGGGCAAGCGAAACGTCGACACCCGAGTCGTCCTGCGTGAAGCCCGCGACTTCCTGCTCACGATGAATCGGCACGCCGAGCTCGCCGACCCATTCGGCGAGTATTCGCTCCGTATGCCGCTGCCACAGACCCAGCGTGTAGTTGTGCCGGGTCGGGAAATCGCTGATATCGAGCGGAACATGAAAGTGCACGGCGGGATGCTTCTGCCCCTGCGAGATGAAGCGGTCCGCGACTCCGCGCTGATCGAGCACCTCGAGCGTGCGGGAGTTGAGTCCGGCCGCGCGCGAACCGGCGACCTCCTGGGTGGCGCGCCGCTCGACGATCGCGACATCGACGCGCGCCAACGCCAACTCCGCCGCGAGCATCAGGCCGGTCGGCCCGCCGCCGGCAATCAGTACTGCATGTTCCTTCGTCGTCTCATTCCTACGCATCTCTCGACCTCCGTTTCCGTCAGGGATTGCGAAGGTCGGCGATGCTGCGCCACGACCCGGGGCTTACTGCAAGCGCCGGGTGCGATACACTCTGAAAGGGAGGAGAGGCGAATATCTCCGGGCCGCCGCCTCGAAATAAAAAAAAGAAATGCTCAGGCTGGTGCCAAGAACCCGCGACGAAGTGAAGTCGACGATCGACTCGATGGACGCCGCAACCCGTGCGCTGATCTCCGCGGACTGGTGGGCCAAGTTCGAGGCGTCCGCCCAACTCGACCCGTGGGTCCATGGTTTCAATCTGTTGCTGGAAGATGGCACGAACGTCGGTATCGGCAGCTTCAAGGGCCCGCCGGTCGACGGCGCCGTCGAGATCGCATACGCGATCGTTCCGGAGCATCAAGCCCGGGGTTACGCGACGGCCGCGGCGCGCGCGATGGTCGAATACGCCCTCAAATCACCGGACGTGCGGATAGTGCATGCGCACACGCTGCCCGACGGCGCGGCGTCACAACGCGTGCTGGAGAAATCCGGCTTCGTTTACGCCGGTGAACACATGGACCCTGAAGACGGGCCGGTGCGGCGCTTCGAGATTTCGAGCAGCCGGTAGCGGACACCGCGGCCGGGTTGCGTCACCCGGCCGCGGTGTTGCCCGCGGAAGTTAGCCGTGTTTATTGACCGCCGGATGGCGGCGGGTTGGGCGGCGGAGTCTCCGACGGCGGAGGAGTGTCGGTCGGCGGCGGTGTCTCGCTCGGCGGCGGCATCGAATCGGCAGGCGGCGCCGCGGTATCCGCCGGTGCGGTCGTCGTGGCGGGAGCCGCGTCGGTGGCCGGGGTGGTGGCGTTGTCATCGTGTTTGCCGCAGGCGGCAAGTACCGCGATGGCGGCACACAGGGGAATCAGGACTTTCGCGTTCATGGGTGCTCCGGGAAGTGTTGCAACCAGCGGCACCGTACGCGCCCACGCATGCGCCGGCAGTCAGCGTGACGATGCCATTGGGCGTTCACATGTCTGACGTCGATTCTCGTTGTAGGGCAATGCCCGCGAACGACTCGCCGGCGTTCGCGCCTTGCACCTCGGTGCACGCGCCAACCCACTCACGGACCAACCCGTCTTCATTCTTGATCGGGGTCGCGCGAATCAGGCACAGCCGGTACTGGTTGCTGGCCGCATGCCAGAGCCGCGCGCGGCATTCGTAAGGCTGCGCATCGAAACAGGCCGCCGCCCAGGTGGACTGCACGGTGCCGCGATCCTCGGCATGGATCGCATCGACCCAGCCGTGCCCGGCATGTTGGTCCCAGGATTGCCCGGTGTAGTTCTCCCACGCGATCTGCAGCTCCGCGAAGGCGCCGTCGCCGCGTGTCTGCCAGGGAACGTCGGTGAGCAACTGGGTCAACACGCGCAGGCGTTCTTCGCGGCGGCGCGCTTCTTCATCCTGCGTCTTGCGTTCGATGAGATCGGCGGCGAGGCGGGCGAGGATGTCGAGCAGCCGCAAGTCGCGCTCGGAAGGCTCATGGCATTCCTTCCAGTGCGTTGAAATCATTCCAACCAGCTGGCCGCTGCGCGACATGAGCGGAGTGGTCTGTGCCGCTTTCATGCCGGCCTCGAGCAACGCGGCCTGATCCGCGGTGCCCGCCATGAACGCGGTGTTGGCCACGTCGGTGGCGATCACGCGCTGCCGCCGGGTGAGAGCGACGCCGCAGGTGCACGTGGAGTTCGCGCGCACCCATGTCCAGAATTTCGCCGCTTCCGCGGAGAAGCCTCGATGGCCTAACAACTTCAGCTCGCCACGCTGGCCGAGGTGCGGATAGTACTGCTGCATGCTCGCGAAATCGGAACGCATGATCGACGCCGCGACTCCGACCAGCCTGTCGTACAGCGCCTCCACGTCGATCTCGTGCGCCATCTCGATGCTGAGTTCCTGCAGCTGCCGCGTGGCGGCGAGCTCGTCCGCGAGCTCCAACTCGCGCTCGCGCAGCTGCCGATCCATGCGGCTGCGCTGGATCGAAAACGCGAGCTGGCGCGCGATGATCAAACTGACGGCGAGGTCTTCCGGCGTGAACTCATAAGGCGCACGGAAATACGCCATGAATTTGCCGATGAGCTCGCCATCCGAATACAGCGGGATGAATGCGATCGCGCGGATGTCTTCGCCGAGCACCGTGGCCTTGAGCGCGGCGCTCAGATCCGACTGCTCGACGTCGGCGATGTCGATGGGGGCGGCGTCCGACTGGCCCGCGCGCCACGGCGAGTGCCCGGTCACCGCGTCGCGGTAGCTAGCCGACAAGCCGCGCGCGGCAACGAACTGCATGACGCCGGCCGCGTCGAACAGCAGGATCGCGGACCGGTCGCAGTCGAGCGCTTCCTCGATCGCGTCCATCGCGGCTTCGTACGTTTCCTGCAGCGAACTGGCGAGATGCAGCTGCTCGCTCAGCAGGTACAAGGCGTCGCGCTGCCGGCTGGCGGCGGCCAGCCCGCTGAGCGGGACGGAGGTGCGACGAACGAGCGGCGAGATCGCGGCGGCCTGATTCATAAATGTTTCCTGCCACAGATTGGACGGCGAACGGGCAAATTCTAAATTCCCGGTTTCCGACAATCTGTAGGACAGATCCGACCCGCTCGACCTGGGCTATCTAGTCAGTTCAGCTTGAGCTTGAACGGGAACTGCATGGTGCAGGGCTTGCCCTGGCACAGCGCGGGCTTGTACTGGGCTTTCACCAATACGGACGCCACGAATTGCGACATTTCGTAGGCGTTGGGGCCGTCGACACCGCCGAAATCGTCGACCTTGCTCGCGACGCCATCCGGGCCGACGGTCACGCCGAAATTCAGCTCACCCCGTGCCTGCAGCACGCTTTGCCCCTGCTTGATGGCGGAGAAGATCGGCTTGATCCCCGTCGCCGGGAAGGGCGGCTCGTCGCCATCCGCGAGCTTCTCGTACATGGCATGCAGTTCCGCCTTCTGCTCCGGCGTCAGCTGCTCATAAGTCTTGTTCAGCGGGATCTTCGATCTCCAGCGCAGCTCTTTCTTGAGAATCGTGCCGGTCGATGAGGTGGCCGAGACCGTCTGCCGGGTGGGTGCGTCAGGAATGCCGTGCTCACTACCGACCAGCTGTGCCTGCGCGGTGCCCAGCGCGCCGGCCGAAACCGCCACGAGGAGCAATAGTTTGTAGGATTTCATTACCCGACTTGATCATGGCCGGGCCCGGCGGTCAATTGACGGATCAGCCCTTGAGCTTCTGGGTGAACCGGTACTGCATGGTGCAGGGCGTTCCGCTGCATATCCCCGGCTTGTACTTGGTCAACAACAAGACCTGCTGCGCGAGATCCGCCATCTGGGTGCTGCGCAGGTGGCTGAAATCGTCCACTTTGATCGCCTTGCCATCGGGCCCCACCGTGACGGCCAGGTCCAGCGACCCGCGGGCCTGCAGGACTCGCTGCGCATTCTTGATCGCGGTGAATATCGGCTTGATGCCTTCGGCCGGAAACGGCGGCTCGTCGCCCGGCGGCAGCGACTCATACATCTTGTGCAACTCGGCCTTCTGCGCGTCCGTCAGCTCCCCGTAGGTCTTGTTCAACGGAATTTTCGAATTCCAGCGCAGGTCCTTCTTGAGAATCGTGCCGGTTTCAAAGGTCGACTCCTGCACATTGCGCGTCGGAGCATTGGCGGACGGGCCCCGCACCGGAGTCTCGACGGTCGTTTGCGCCATGACGTTGGAGAATGCACATGCGGAAATCGCAGCCAGCAGCAGGTTTCTGTAATTTTTCATGGTGAAACTTCAGCACGCCGTGAATGATCGGTCAATTCGAATTCGCCGGCGATACCATGTCGCGTCGCTCAAAAACAAAAGAAGGCTGCTGCACCAGAGTTATGTCGGGATGGGCTGGGCGTTCATGACGCCGCTAACAAGAGCCCCAGCTTCGAATACTCGCGGGTGAAGTAGTATCCACCACCCGTCAAATCCAGGACTTTCCCCCATGCTGCATTCCTTCCCGAGCCGAGCGGCTTCGTTCACCGTCCTGGCCGCCGCGTTGCTGCTGGCCGCCTGTTCGAAGACCGCCGACGCGCCGGCACCGGCTGCCGAAGCACCACCCACCGAAGCGCCGGCTCCCGCCGCGGCCCCTGCGCCCGCCGCCGCACAGCCCGCGCCGGCACCGAAGGAAGAACGCGTCCGTGCCTTCACGATCGGCCAGGCGACCGCGTTCGCGCTGCGCGATGGCGGCATCGAAGTGCCGAACGACAACAAGGTGTTCGGCGTGGGGCATACGCCCGCGGAAGTGGCCGCAGTCCTGAGCGCCGCCGGCCAACCGACCGACAAGCTCGCGCTCAGCATCCAGCCGCTGCTGGTCAAATCGGCGGAACGCGTGTTGCTGTTCGACACCGGCGCGGGCGCGAACTTCGGCCCGGGCGCCGGCAAACTCCAGGCTTCGCTCGGCGAAGCGGGCGTCGAACCCGCGAGCGTCACCGACATCTTCATCTCTCATGCCCATGGCGATCACGTGGGCGGCCTGGTGAACGCGGAGGGCGCGCTCAACTTCCCGAATGCGACGATTCATATTTCGCAGCCGGAGTGGGCATTTCTCACCGGGCTGGATGCGGAGAAGGCCAAGGCGGTCGGTGTCGAGAATCACGACGCGCTCGTCGCGGCCATGAAGACCAAGCTCGATGCGTTCGCGCCGGGCGCCGAGATCGTGCCCGGCACGGTGAAGGCGATCGCGATCCTGGGGCACACGCCGGGTCACTCGGGGTACCTGATAACCGCGGGCGCGGGCTCGCTGTTTTACGTGGGCGACTCCATGCACCACTTCGTGATCTCGGCGCAGAAGCCGGATTGGGTCAACAACTTCGACGGCGATCATGAGATCGCCGCCAGGAGTCGCGCGGCGTTGATCGCCCAGTTCGCCAGGAGCAAACAGCGCGTATACGCCGTGCATTTCCCGTTCCCGGGGATCGGCACCTTCGAGCAGAAGGGGGAGGGCTTCGTCTGGGTTGCTGAGTGACCGAATCTTCGTACCGCTGGGTCATCGTCGTCCTGGGCGGCCTGATGGGCTGCGTCGCCATCGGCGCGATGTTCTCGCTGGCCGTTTTCCTCGCGCCGATGTCGGCCGAGACGGGCTGGTCGCGGGCGGGCATTTCGCTCGGGATGACGATCAATTTCATCGTCATGGCCTTCGGTTCGTTCGCGTGGGGCGCGGCCAGCGACCGCTGGGGCGCGCGCGTCGTCACGCTCAGCGGCGCGGTGTTGCTGGGCACGGCGTTGACCCTCGCGAGCCGCGCGACCACGCTGCTCTCGTTCCAGCTGACGTTCGGCATCCTCGTCGGCCTCGCGGCCAGCGCTTTCTTCGCGCCGATGATCGCGACGGTGATGGGCTGGTTCGAGACGCGGCGCAATCTCGCGGTCTCGCTGGTGTCGGCGGGCATGGGCATGGCGCCGCTCACCATCTCGCCGCTCGCGAGCTGGTTGATCACGCATTACGGCTGGCGCCCGGCGATGTTCTCCATTGGTGTGCTGGCCTGGGCGGTGGTGATTCCGGCGGCGGTGTTCGTGCGGCGGCCGCCGGTGGCGCGGGCTGCGGCCGGCGCGTCCGCGGCCGTTGCGGCACCCGAGAAAGGCGAGATCGGCAAGGCATTGACCTCGCCCCAGTTCCTGGTCCTCGGCTTCACCTTCATGTTGTGCTGCGCCGCGCACTCCGGGCCTATCTTCCACGTGGTGAGTTACGCCATGTACTGCGGCCTGGGCGCGATGGCGGCCGTGAGCGTATACAGCGTCGAAGGTCTCGCCGGTCTCGGCGGCCGCGTGCTCATCGGCCTGCTCGCCGATCGCTTCGGCGCCAAGCGCCTGCTCATCTGCACGCTGATCGCCCAGGCGCTGGCGATCGCGGCCTATCTAAAGGTGAGCCAGGCCGGGGAGTTCTACGCGTTGGCGGTGATCTTCGGGGTCGCCTACGGCGGCGGCATGCCGTTGTACGCCTCGATCGCGCGCGATTATTTCCCGCAGCACATCATGGGCACCGTGTTTGGCGCGGCGACGATGTTGTCGAGCCTCGGAATGGCGCTCGGACCCGTCGCCGGCGGCTGGGTGAAATAATCG
>Ga0193752_1000890_pt1 | contig 26689 bp, 29 predicted proteins | sample H1c1metaG_FD_144924 | JGI IMG/M metagenome (GOLD analysis project Ga0193752, IMG submission 144924) | Soil microbial communities from a riparian zone of the East river system, Colorado, United States - H1c1 | ecosystem: Environmental > Terrestrial > Soil > Riparian zone | place: USA: East River...
GTCGCGGTTGATCGTCGTAGCGCTGGTCCTCTCGGGGGCGATCGCCGCTAACGTTTACGCGAATCGCTTGCCCGACGGGCAAGGCGAAATGTTCCCTTACATCGGCGCGACCGTGATCGGCATCATTCTGCTGCTCACACCCTGGCGGCGGCCCGACTGGCGCGTGGTGCCGGGCGCGGCGAAGGGCAGCGTATTCCTGCTGTCGCTGGTGCTGCTGGCGTCAATGATGCCCGTCGATGAACTGCCGGCCGCTTCACCCCAAACTACTTTCGGATTGGGTTTCGTGTCGGCGGTGTTCGACAATATTCCGTTGACCAAGCTCGCGCTCGAGCAGGGTGGTTACGACTGGGGCGCGCTGGCCTATGCCGTGGGGTTCGGCGGCTCGATGATCTGGTTCGGCTCCTCAGCGGGCGTCGCCGTATCCAATCTCTTTCCCGAGGCCAAATCCGTAGGCGAGTGGCTGCGCCAGGGCTGGCACGTCGCCGTGGGCTATGTAGTCGGCTTCGTCGTACTCATGACGGTTCTCGGCTGGCATCCGCACCCGTCCCATCGCTTCTGAGCCGCGCCCGGACACGAGGATGAAGAGCGCGAGCACCCAGTGGAACGCCACGGGAATCGCGCCTTCGCGCCAGAAGTCCGCGCCGTTGTCGATGATATTGACGCCGAGCCGGACCGCCATCACGACGAAGTAGAGGCCCGCGAAGATGCGCAACGCGCCGGCGCCGCGCGGATTCGCACGCGCGAAGCAGCCGGTGCGCACGCGGCGGTTCCAGGCGACCGCGGTCATTGCCATCAAACACGCAATCTGCGCCGGCAGCAGCAGCGGATAGGGCAGCAGGCCCGAGTACCACGCGTCCATGCCCGGCAGCCACTGCGGCTCGACTAACAATGTTTCGAGTTGACCCAGCACCCGCGCGGCGAACAGCACGATGCAGGTCCACAGCAGCGCGGCGGCGGTGCAGGATCGCCCGCTGATCGTGTGCGTCAAGTGAACAACCCTCGCATGTGGCGATACCAGTCGCTTTGCAGGACTCCCTGCGGATCGAGCGTCTGTTTCGCCGCCAGGAACGCGCGCATGCCGGGGTGCGCGGCCTCGACCTGCGCCGCGCTCGCGAAGCGGTGATAGGCGAGGAAGTAGCTGCCGCCCTGGCGCAGCGCGTGATCGATGAGCCGGCGGAAATGGGTCGCCGCGCGCTCGATGTCCTCCCGCCGATGATCGACGTGCAGGTTGAAGATCACGCAGGCCCAGCTTTCGCGCGCCCAGGGCAGGGCGGTGTCGTCCTCACGTTCGATGAGCCGGATCGTTCCGTAGACGAAGTCCACGGCATTCAGGCGAAAATCGCGCCGTACTTCGTCCATGAACGCCGTTAGCCGCGAGCGCGGCACGTACAGCTCGGTGATCATCTCGCTGCCGCGCACCGCGGCGCCCAAGCGATGGTCGAGCGCGCCGTGATAGTCCTCGAGATAGAGATTGAGCTGGTGCGTGTCGCTCCAGTAGAGCTGGCCGTGCGTCGCCAGATAGAACTCGGTGAACCGGCGGAAGGCGGCGCGTTTGTCGCCGTGCGCGAGCGTCAGTAGTTCGTTCCAGTCGAGCTGCGACAGGCGGCGCTGATCGGCGGGAATCACTCGCGCCAGCTCGACGGGCCGATAACTGGACAACACGCCGGTGTGCAGAAATTCCGGGCTGTCGGGTGCGGTCGCGAACTGGAAATCGCCGTACAGGTGACCGGCCGCGATGCGTTCGTCGAACGCGGCGATGAGATCGTCGACGGTGAGCTGAGCGACACAGCGCTCGACCTTCATGCGTGGCACCAACCTCAACGTCACGGCCGTCACCACGCCGAACAATCCATATCCGCCCACGACGTGGCGAAACAGCTCCGGTCGTTCCGCGCGGCTGCAGCGCACCACGTCCCCGGCGGGGGTGACGACTTCGAGCTCCTCGATGTCGGCCACGAACGGCTGCGCCGCGAGGCCGCGGCCATGAATGTTGGCGGCGACGGCGCCCCCCAGGGTCAGACGATCCGCGCCGGTCTGTTTCTGGCGGATTCCGAACGCGAGACTCGCGCCGCGCTGCATCGAAAGATAGCCACGAATCACGTCGGGCCAGGTGATGCCGGCCTCGACCGAAAGAAGCGCACGGCCGCGGTCGAACCAGCGCACGTGTCTGAGCTGGCGCATGTCGAGCAGGGCGTCATCGCGCAGAAACTGCTGGCCACCCATGGCGTGGCGCGCGCCCGCAATGCTCAGGTGTTCGCCGCGCTGGCTCGCTGCGGCCACCGCGTCGACGACGTCGTCCACCCGGCGCGGCTCGAGCACCCGCGTCACCGGCGTGTGATTGAGTGCCGAATGGGTGTCGTTCACCCACAGCGGGCCCTGGACCTTTCTCACGGGACGAAGTCGTGCATGCATGGGTCCCGAAATTCCTCCGCGTGAGCGCATAGGGCAATACCCGCCAATCCGGTATCGCATAGCGATACCAACGGTACGGGCGCGAAGTTCGGGTTTTTGGGGCAGAATCCCGCTCGCCATGGGAGAAACAACCAGAATTATCCTCGCGCTCAAGCGCGGACTGCGCTCACGCGGCATCACCTACGCGATGCTGGCGAAACGGATCTCGCTGAGCGAGCCATCCGTCAAGCGCATCCTGTCGCGCGGTTCGTTGAGCCTGCCGCGCCTCGAACGGATCTGCGAGGCCGCCGGCCTTTCAATGGAAGAACTGGTGCGCCCGGTTTCCTCCGCGCCCGCCGAGACTTCGAGCACCCTGTCGGCCGCGCAGGAAACCGCGCTGGCCGCCGATCCGCCGCTGCTGGCCTGCTTCTATCTACTGACCAACGGCCACACGCCGAAGGAAGTAGCGAGCGAGCTGCACGCGGACGAGAAGCAGCTGCGGCGCTGGCTGGTCAAACTCGACAATCTGAACCTGGTGGAGCTGCGGGCCCGTCTCGGCGCACGCCTGCGCGTGCACGCGCCGATCTCGTGGCGCGAGGATGGACCCATCCGCCGCACCTACGAGCAGCAGGTGCGGGATGAATTCATGCGCTCGAGCTTTCACGCGCTGGATGAAACGCTGCACTTCCGCAGCGCGGAGCTGTCCGAGGCGTCACGCGTGGTGCTGCAGCGCAAGCTCGCGCGGCTCACCGCGGATTTCAACGAACTCGCCGAGCTGGATCGTCACCTGCCGAGCCGCGAGAAGCGCAGCGTCGCCCTCATGATGGCGTGCCGGCCGTGGGTGTTTTCGATGTTCGACGGCTTGAAACGACGTTGATCACGCTGATCGCGACCAGCAGCGCGAAAGCGGCCAACCACACGTAGTAGCCCGGCAGCAGGCTCTGCCACTCGTTGGCGCGCACCGCCTGCATGAGCCAGTACAGATCGAGCACCAGGCAAATGATGGCCACGCGCAGGAACCGCGCGTGGTGGACGATGCGCTTGCGAACCAGCATGACGAACATGAGCACGAACGCGACATTCGTGAGCGCGCTGAATACCTGCGGAATGGCGTCTTCCGGCGCGGTCGGGAACGTGTGCCGAAACGGCCCTTCGATGGCGGCGCGAAAAGCAGCCCAACCCGGATAGCCGTCGATCACCGGCAGGAACCAGGAGGCGAGCCACGCCACTGCCGCGACCCAGCTGAGCGTACGCATCAGCCCGTCATTCACTCTTTCGCGACCGCTGTGACCAGGATGTCGACCGTTGCCGCCGAGTCACCGCTCAACTGGATGACCAGATCCCGATTCGCAGGTAGTTGGAACTCGACCACCTTGTGCAGGAGCTCGCAGCCGCCACGACCTTCGTGCGACAGCGATTCGATCGCCTTGCCTTCATCTAGCACGTCTATCCAGTGGCGCGACGTGAGCGAGATTCGATAGTGTCCCGCGGCGCCGGTCTTGAAGAAGAGCAGGCCAGCCGTCGCGTTCTCGGTCTTTCGTTGCCGGCCCGGCGGCGCGGCGAAGGAGACGGAACCCTGCGGCACGAGCGTCGCGGTGACGTGCTGGCCTTCCTTGAGGCGCACCGGGTTTACTTTTGGATCTGCAGAAGCGTTGAGCAGTAACGCCTGCGTCTTCAATGCCGCGAACTCGCGCGTCAGATTCCAGCTGAATGTACTGCAGCCTTCGGCGCCGGCTTTGCCGGCCGGCTCATGCGCCAGAAGCGGTGCTGCGAGCCACAGCGGCGCTGAAAGGATGACCGCCAACTTGATCGCACCACTCATGAGCCACCCTCAGCACGCTTGCGCGCGTGAAGCCTAGCGCAATCGGGGCGTCGTGAGGCGCGGTTACTGGCGCGGAAATTCCGCGTTGATTTCCTTGTCGGATTCGGACAGCTGACAGCGGCCTTCGCCGCCACCCGCCATTCCGCGTTGCGGGCTGATCAACGTAAAGCGGCAGCGCATGTGTTCGCCGTCGGGCGAATGCAGGTTCGCCAGTACGCGGCCGCTGTAAGTCTTCATGAATTCCGGGCCCGGATCGGCGGCCCAGTAGCGCCACGAGCTGCGACGATACGGGCGGCCCCAGCCATCCCACAGCGGATCGAGGCGATCGACGCGCGTGTCGCGCGTGATCTGGAAGTAGGTGCCCGTGAACACGCGCCCAGTGCCGAAAGTGGCAGTGATGTTTCCGGAAACACTGTCCTTGCTTTCCCACGTGAAAGCGACCGGCTTGCTCGAGCCGCGCACGTTGCCCGAACCAGTTCCCGCCGTCTGGCAGGCAGCGAGAGCCATGACGGCGGTCGCGACGGAGAGGGTCAACCACGACTTGTTCATGCTGCACTTGTTCATGGTGCCATGATGGCGAGCCGCGGCGTTCTGCAATGCCGGACAAACAACTCAATGCCTGTCGGTGAAATCCAGCACAGTTGTAGGTGTCGGGCTGCTCATCCCGCCGCCACCGCTTCCACCTCGAGCTTCCACTTGGGATCGAGCAGCTGACAGCAGACCACGGTGAGCGCGACCGGATGCTCGCCCAGGTGTTTGCTGCGCATGCGTACGTTGACTTCGTCGTACTTCGGATCGGCGAGATAAAACCGCAACGAGACCAGGTTCTGCACCGTCATGCCGGCCGAGGTGAGGATCACCTTCAGATGACCCCAGATGATCTCCGCCTGCTCCTCGAACGTGAGCGGCATGGTCTTGCCATCAGCTAGATAGCCGTTCAGGCCGCTGATGAACAGCAACCGTGTGCCGCCTCGTACCTCCACCGCATGACTGTAATTGGCGTAACGCGGGAACAGCCCGGGCGGATTGTGAAGCGTGTTGGTCACCGCCAGCCTCGCGGCTCAATCGCCGGTGGGCGAGAGACGGAACTCCGACACGGTGCGGTTTTCTTCCAGCCAGCGCGCCAGGCGCGCAGCGGCGGCACGATCGGTGGTCTGCAGTGTCATCTTGTGACGCAACATGCGATCGGCGCCTGCGCCTTCGAGCCGGTAGCTGAAGTTTGCGATGCTGAATCCGAGCTTCTTCAGCAGCTCGCGCATGGCTTCTTCCGAGAGATTGCCTTCGCGTTCGTATTTGACGTCGAAGTAGTAATAAGCCTGCGTCGGCACCTTCATTTCGATCCAGCGGAACACCGACAGCACCGCAAGCGTCATGATCACGGAGATCACCATCGGTAGATAGAGTCCGACGCCGGCCAGCACGCCGATGGCGGCCGTAATCCAGATGGATGCGGCGGTGGTCAACCCGCGCACGTTGAGGCCTTCCTTGACGATGACGCCGGCGCCGAGAAAGCCGATGCCGGTCATGATGCCCTGCGCCATGCGGGTCGGATCGAGGCGCGAGTCACCCGTCGTCCGCACCCAGTGGTCCTCATAGACCGTGACCAGCATGAGCAGGCTCGAGGCGAGGCAGACGAGCACGTGCGTGCGCAGACCCGCGGGGCGGCCATGAAACGACCGCTCGTAGCCGATGAACGAGCCGGCGCCAAGTGCCGCCAGCAGCCGCAACAGCATTTCTATGTCATCGGCGCGAATTTCGAACATGCAGTGTTGCCCCAGGCCCGGTGGGGAGATTCGCGCGAGACGCCAGCGCCGTCAATGCGGCTGGTGCCGCGCGCGCCGTTGCAGTGCCCGGCGAGCCAGGCTCAGCCAGTTGGACAGCGTCAACGGGCACAGGCAGACCAGCATGTCGCCCTCGGCGTGCCCGGGGTTCATGCGCGCGAAGAACTGCAGGTCCGGCCCTGCATCCGGGCGCAACACGAGCGGCGCCGCCGTTTCGCGCAGGCGTTTCTGCCCCGACCGCACCACGAGTCCGCGCGCCGGGCGCCAGGCCGGGCCGTACGTCTGCGTGGCCAGCTGGTCCATGAGCGCCGTGCGCGCCGCGGGGGTGGGTTGGTCGTAGCGCGGCCAGTACGTGTGGAAATTGCGCGGCAGCAGCAGGTAGCTCTTGTAACTGAACGTGTCGAAGAACCAGTAGATAGGACGCAGCGGGTAACGCAGGCGTGCGCGCAGGAACATGCCGAGCCCGAGCTTCTGTATGAGGTTGCGCCCGCGCCAGTTTTCGCGGATCAGCACGTGCGTGGTCGAGATGATTGCCAACCGCCGGCCGCGGAACTTCACCGGGTAGATGTCGATGGCTGCCATGCCGAGCAACACGCCGTTCATGCGGAACATGGCGATCGACTGGCGCTTGCGCAGTTCCGCCGCGGCGAAGTCGCGCTCCACGTCGAAGAATTCGGCCGTCAGCGTCCAGATCTCATCCCACGTTTGCTGCGGGATTTTGGCCGTGGCCAGCACCGAAGTCGTAATCCGGTCCGGCAAAGTTGTCGGTTCGTAAGGCAGCACAGGCGCCAGCTTTGTCAGGTGCGATCCATCGCGAAGGCCGGCGCTACGAGGCGTGCTCGGGCTCGCGGCCAGCGCTCTCACGCCCGATCTTCCTCTTGTCGTACATGGGTTCTCCCTCGGTTCGCACGGAGCCTAATCGATCCGCGGAATCGCGCCCATACAGGCCTGATTCCTACGGGAAAGCGGGGGATATACAGGGGTCGACCGGTCGGGGGCTGGATGGATTGCCGCCCGCACCTTATATAAGGTGCCGCCCATGCCCCTTCCGCAATTCCATCCCGCCGTGCAGGCGTGGTTCGCCAGCACATTTCCGAATGGCGCAACGCCGGCGCAGCTCGAGGCCTGGCCGGCCATCGCCAGCCGGCAGCACACGTTGATCGCGGCGCCCACGGGGTCGGGCAAGACACTGGCCGCGTTTCTCGCCGCGATCGATTCACTGGTGCGCGAGGGCGCGGCTGGCGCGCTGCGTGACGTTACGCGCGTGGTGTATGTGTCGCCGCTCAAGGCGCTGTCGAACGACATCCAGCGCAATCTCGATGCGCCGCTCGCGGGAATTTCCTGCGAGATGCTGAAGACCGGCGCCTGCGCGCCGCAGATTCGCGCGCAGGTGCGCACCGGCGATACCTCGCAGACTGAGCGCGCGGCGATGCGGCGCACACCGCCGCATATCCTCGTGACCACACCGGAGTCGCTCTATCTACTGCTGACCAGCGCCTCGGGGCGCGAGATGCTGCAGACCGTGCGCACCGTGATAGTGGACGAGATCCACGCGGTCGCGCAGACCAAGCGCGGCGCGCATCTGTCGCTGACGCTGCAGAGATTGAGCGCGAACGCCCTGCAGCCGGTGCAGCGCATCGGTCTTTCCGCGACGCAGAAGCCGATCGAGGAAGTCGCCAGGTTCCTGGTGGGGGATGGGGGAGTGGTGCCGGGAAGGGGGTTCCGGGGTTCGGAAATCGAGCCGGAAAATCTGGCGCTCGATTTCGGACCCGAACCCCGGAACCCCCTTCCCGGCACCACTTGCCAGATCGTCAACTCCGGCCACGTCCGCGAGCGCGACATCAATCTCGTCATGCCGCCGGCGCCGCTCGAGGCGGTGATGTCGGGCGAAGTCTGGGCAACGGTTTACGACCAGCTCGCGCAGCTCATCCAGGAACATCACACCACGCTGGTGTTCGCCAACACGCGCCGCATGGTGGAGCGCGTGTCGCGCCACCTGGCCGAGCGGCTTGGCGAGCAGAACGTCGCGGCCCACCACGGGTCGCTCTCGAAGGAAACGCGCTTCGACGCCGAGCAGCGCCTCAAGGCAGGCTCGCTCAAGGTGATGGTGGCGACCGCTTCGCTCGAACTCGGCATCGACATCGGCGACGTGGAGCTGGTCTGCCAGCTCGGTTCGCCGCGCTCCATTTCCGTCTTCCTGCAGCGCGTCGGCCGGGCGAACCACTCTGTCGGCGGCGTGCCGAAAGGCCGCATCTTCCCGAGCAGCCGCGATGAATTGATCGACTGCGTGGCGCTGCTCGATTCCGTGCGGCGCGGCGAGCTCGATCGCCTGCATATCCCCGAACACCCGCTCGACGTGCTGTCGCAGCAGATCGTCGCCGAAGTCGCCGCGCGCGAATACGGCGAAGACGAGCTGTTTGCGCTGATGCGCGGCGCCTACCCGTATCGCAATCTCGATCGCAAGGATTTCGACGCTGTCGTGCGCATGCTCGCCGAGGGCATCGACACGAAACGCGGCCGCCGTGGCACCTATCTGCATCGCGATGCCGTCAACCAGCGCCTGCGCGGGCGCAAGGGCGCGCGCCTCACCGCCATCACCTGCGGCGGCGCGATCCCCGACAACGCGGACTACCAGGTCATCATGGAGCCGGCCGGCATCTTCGTCGGCACGCTGAACGAGGATTTCGCCATCGAAAGCCTGGCGGGCGACATCTTCCAGCTCGGCAACACCTCGTATCGCATCCTGCGCGTCGAGGCCGGCAAGGTTCGCGTGGAAGACGCGAAGGGTCAGCCGCCCACCATTCCGTTCTGGCTGGGCGAGGCGCCGGCCCGCACCGATGAGCTTTCGTTCGCGGTCTCGCGGTTGCGCGAGGATATCGAGGCGCTGCTGCCCGAGGTGACGGCGGAAACCATCGCCGCCGCCATCGATGCCGTCGAAGCGCGTTATCACCTGCCGCGTCCCGCCGCGCACCAGATGGTGGAGTATCTGGCCGGCGCGAAGGCCGTGCTGGGCAAACTACCGACGTTGGACACGCTCGTCTTCGAGCGCTTCTTCGACGAGTCGGGCGGCATGCAGTTGATCATCCATGCGCCGTTCGGCGCGCGCATCAATCGTGCCTTCGGTCTCAGTCTGCGCAAGAAATTCTGTCGCACGTTCAATTTCGAATTGCAGGCCGCGGCCACCGAGGATGCGATCATCCTGTCGCTCGGCGAAACGCACAGCTTTGACCTTGAAAGCGTGGCGCGTTTTCTCAACAGCAAGACGGTCGAAGACACGCTGATCCAGGCGATGCTCGATTCGCCGATGTTCACCGCGCGCTGGCGCTGGAACGCCAGCATCTCGCTCGCGATCCGCCGCAATTCGGGCGGCAAGCGCACACCGCCGCAGATCCAGCGCATGGCCTCCGAAGACCTGATCGCCGTGTTGTTCCCCGACCAGATCGCCTGCGCCGAGAATCTCAATGGCCCACGGGAGATCCCGGATCACCCGCTGATCAAACAAACCCTCGACGACTGCCTGCACGAGGCGATGGACCTCGAGGGCCTGAAGGCACTGCTGCGCGGCCTCGAAAGTGGCGCGAAGAAAGTGATCGCGCGCGATCTGCCCACTCCGTCGCCGCTGGCCGCGGAGATCCTCACCGCGCGGCCGTATGCCTTCCTCGACGATGCGCCGCTCGAAGAGCGCCGCACGAATGCCGTGGCGCAGCGCCGCTGGCTCGATCCGGAATCCGCATCCGACATGGGCAGGCTCGATCCGGCCGCCATTGCGACGGTGCGCGAGCAGGCCTGGCCTGAAGTCACGAACGCCGATGAATTGCACGACGCCATGCATGCGATGGGCGTCATCACCGGACCGGAGGGCGCAAGCGCCGGCTGGACTGGCTACCTGGATCAGTTGATCGAAGCGCGCCGCGCCACGCGCCTGCACGAAGGTCAGCGCGTCTTCTGGGTGTGCGCCGAATGCCTGCCGCTGATTCAGGCGGTGTATCCGCAGTCGCGACTGGATCCCGTCATCAGTGCGCCGCCCGAAAAGGCGGCGCGCGTCTGGCAGCGCGAGGAGGCCATCACCGACCTGGTGCGCGGCCGCCTGCAGAGTCTCGGTCCCGTGACGGCGCGGGACCTGGCCGAGTCGCTGGGTCTGGCGAACTCCGACATCGGCGTCGCGCTGGTCGAACTCGAAAGCGAGGGTTTCGTGTTGCGCGGCCGTTTCACCGAAGAGGCCAGCGCGCCCGAAGCGGTACAGCTCGGTGACGCCACGCTCGAATGGTGCGAGCGCCGCCTGCTGGCGCGCATCAGCCGCTACACGATCAAGACGCTGCGCGCCGAGATCGAGCCCGTGAGTTCGGCCGACTTCATGCGCTTCCTGTTCGAGTGGCAGGGCGTGACTCGCGCGCCCAAGCCCGAAGGCGTGGAGAGCCTGGCCAGGATCATCGAGCAGTTGGAGGGCTACGAAGTGCCCGCCGCCGCCTGGGAAGCCGATGTGCTGCCGGCGCGGCTCAACGAATACGATCCGCACTGGCTCGACAGCCTGTGTTTGTCAGGCCGGGCGTTGTGGGCGCGGTTGACGCCATCGAAGTCGCCGGGCGCGGCGCCGGTGCGCACCACGCCGATCGCGCTGGTTTCGCGCAAGAACTGGTCGCTATGGCATTCGCTCGCCGCCGCGCCGCGCGAGGAGCTGCAGCTGTCGCACGGCGCCAAGGCGTTGTTCGACTACCTCGGCGCACAGGGTGCTTCATTCTTCGACGACATGGTTGCCGGCTCCAAACTACTGAAGTCGCAGGCGGAGACCGCACTCGGCGAGCTGGTCTCCGCGGGGCTGGTCAACGCGGACAGCTATTCCGGCCTGCGCGCATTGCTCATTCCCAGCGACAAACGCCGACAGTTGGTCGCGCGCCGCCGGCGTGTCGCACTGTTCGGGCTCGAGGATGCCGGCCGGTGGAGCCTCATCCGCAACGGCAAAGCCGCGGGCGATGCCGAATCGCTCGAGCAGGTGGCCGACATTCTGATGCGCCGCTACGGCGTGGTGTTCCGCAAGTTGCTCGAGCGAGAAGCCAGCTGGCTGCCACCGTGGCATCAGCTGCTGCGCGTGTTCCGGCGGCTCGAAGCCCAGGGAAAAATACGCGGCGGACGTTTCGTCGCCGGCATGAGCGGCGAGCAGTACGCGTTGCCCGAGGCAGTGTCGGCGATGCGCGCGATCCGGAAGGTCGAAGGCAAGGGCGATCTCGTGTCGTTGTCCGCCGCTGATCCTCTCAATCTCACCGGCATCATCACGCCGGGGCAGCGAGTGGCGAGCCTCACCAACAACCGCGTGCTGTATCGCGACGGTGTACCCGTCGCCCTGCACGCCTCGGGTCAATCCGAATTCATCGTGCCGATGGAACCGGAAAAGGAATGGGAAGCGCGGCAGGCACTGCGGCGCAGGAGCATGGTAGTGGGTCCGGCGCGTGGCGCGATGACCGGCGTTCGTTCACCGCACTGAGTCCCGCAGCGCCCGCGCCACCTCGGTGGCGATCTCATCCTGGACCTGGAGCTGGTCGGCTTTCGGACGGTCGTAGTTTTCTGCCCAGATGACGTATCCATCCCGAGCGCGCGTAAGGCGTGCAGTGACGCGCAGGGTGTCTCCCGACTGCCGTAGACTTCCATCCAGTAGATAGGTCACGTGCAGCTGCCGGGCGATCTCGGCAACCGGCAGCTGCTTGTCCTTGTAGTAGAACGATGCCGTGGGTGAGGGCACCTTGAAGCCCGGCACCTTGCTCAAGCGGTTGATGAGCTCCTCGGTCATGCCATCGGCAAAATACTCCTCGTTCATGTCCTGCGACGTGATGTCGAGAAATGGCAGCACCGCCACCGATTTTTCTGCAGGAGTTTCGGTGCTCCACCAGCCGGCGAACGCCACCAACACGATCAACAATCCGAGCGCAACGGCAATGGGCCATCTGCGTTTGCCAACGTGCACGGTGGCAGCCGCCGGTGGGGCTAGGCTCAAGGCATCGTCGGCCCACGGACTTACGGATGCCACGAGGCGATAACCCAGCCGGGGCACGGTGGCGATGTACTTCGGCTGCTTCGCATCGTCACCCAGCAGCCGGCGTAGCGACGTAATGGCCTGGTAAACCGAATCCTGGGTCACGACGACGCCCGTCCACACATGGTCGAGCAACTCGTCGATGCTGACCGTCTCGCCGGCGCGGTTCGCCAGATACATGAGCAGGCGCAGGGTGCGCGCCTCGAGGCGCTCGATCTGCGTGCCGCGGGATATCTGCCCGAGCTGGGGGTCAACGCGCCAGTCGCCGATGCGCAGCGGGATAGTCGTCAGGCGATCCATGGTGCGGAGCGGTATAGCCGAATTCCACCCGGTCGGCCACGGCGCCTCAGGGTTTCTCAACACTTTTCAGGCGGACTTAAGGACTGCTCAGCGGCGGTATGCGCACCTGGCGACTTTCCAGGCACAGGAGTCTCGTCCATGAAGTTTCGCATTGCCGTTTTCGCGCTTTCCGTTCTGGCCGTGCGCACGCAGGCCGCCACCTATACGCTCGAGCCGAACTACACCCAGGGGATGTTCAGCTGGGATCACCTCGGGTTTTCGTACCCCGCGGGACAGTTCGCGCAAGGAACCGGGACGCTCGAGTTCGACGCCATGAATCCCACCATGGCGTCGGTGAAAGTCACGATTCCTCTAGCCAGCATCGCAACCGGCGTTCCCGACCTCGACGAGCATCTGAAGTCGGAGGACTTCTTTGAAGTCTTGAAATTTCCCACCGCCACATTCGCGAGTACGAAGGTGGAGCAGGGCATGGGAAAGAAAAAACTCAAAGTGCATGGCAACCTGACGGTGCACGGCGTGACGAAGCCTGTGTTGCTGGAGGTGACGTTGCTCAAAGTCGGCAGCAATGCGCGCACGGCCGTTCCAACGGTGGGTTTCACCGCCACCGCGACACTCAAGCGCTCGGACTTCGGCCTGGGTGCCTTTGTGCCCCAAGTCGGTGATGAAATCCAGCTCCGGTTGACGACGCAGGCCGCCGATTCGAAAGCCCAGGCGGCTTACGAAAAGCAAAAAGCGCAGACAAAGTGATGCGCGCGCGGGTGGCAGGTACGCGCTCGGCGTCGCATGCCACCCGCGCGGGCTGTCAGAGTTTACGTAGATAGGCCAGCAGTGCGGGCACCTCTTCGGGAGTGGGCGGCCGATCGACGTGGACACCGTCGGTGGTGATTACGGGCGGCACGGGTCCGCCAGGCGGCGCGAGCGCCTGGACTCTGGAAACGCCGGCTGACACCGTAAATGCGCCCGGCGTCGATGATCGAAGAAACCTTTTTGGGGCCGCGTTGTCACGACTAATACCCGTCCGCTGCTGAGGAACCCGCGCCATGCGAATCCGAACCATGTTTGTGGCGCTTTCGATCGCGGTAGTTGGACCGGTTCTCGCCGCGGCCCCACTCGTGATCCATGAGTGGGGCACGATCACCACGATCCACGATTCAGCAGGGGTTCCGGCCACCGGGATCAACCGCATCGATGAATCCGAGGTACTGCCGGACTTCGTGCATAGATTCGAGCCCGAAGCCACGCGCCAGAACCCCAAGCTGACGCTGGGCAAGTCGCCGCGGGTGCCGGGCCGGCCGGATGTCACGATGCGGCTCGAGACGCCAGTGATCTATTTCTATCCGCCGCCGCGCGCCGCATATCCCAACGCGATCGACATCAGCCTGCAATTCCGGGGTGGCGTGCTCAACGAGTTCTACCCGGATGCCGCAGCCTCGGTGGCCGTTGATGAAGAACGCATCGCCGACAAGGCGGCCGCAGGATTGATCAAGCCTTGGGATGGCAACGTGCTCAACAACTATGTGCGGGGCAGCCTCAAGTGGCAGGGGCTGCGGCTGCACGATTCCGTCGTCGCGCCGCTGACCAACAACCCGGCGTGGACTGCGCCGCGCGAAGTGCACGCCGCGAGTGTCTACTCACCGTCGGCGGGCGAGGGCGAGCACTACGTGTTTTATCGCGGCGTCGCGCATCTCGACGCGCTGCTGCAGACGAAGTTGAGCGGCAATACGCTGAAGCTGAATGCGCCTGCGCAACTCAACTGGCTCGACTCGCCGGAGGTGACCCTCACGCACGTCTGGTTCGCCGACATTCGCGCGGACGGCAAGATCGCGTTCCGCGCACCAGGCGCCGTGACGTTGCGCAAAGACGGCCTGGGCAAAAACGTGGCGCGCCTCAGGCGCTTTGCGGACGCCGACTACCAGGACGCCACTGCGCTGCGTGAGTCGTTGAAGCGCGCCTTGATCGCGCGCGGACTGTTTGCGGACGAGGCCGCTGCGATGTTGAACACCTGGAAGGTGAGCTACTTCGAAAAGCCGGGACTGCGCGTGTTCTACATGGTGCCGCGCGAGTGGACGGATTACTTCCTGCCGCTCGAATTCTCCGTACCCGCGCAGGTTACGCGCGTCATCGTCGGTCGCATCGATCTGCGCTGATCAGAGCCGCCCAAAGGGGTCGTTGTCGTCGTCGTTCTGGGTCTTGTTGAGCTTGAAGTACACGCGGCGCCCCGGACTGTTCGACGAGGTGATGTACACGATGGCGTACCGCTCATCGCCCATCTCCTGGATCTCGTATGGGTCGGCATCCCAGCCTGGGTAGTGCGTGCGGAGCCAGCGTTTGATGAACCGATCGATCATGAGATCGTTCTGGGCGACGATGCGCACCGCGCTGATCATCGACCCACCCGGCAGGTTCGGATCGGGAATGTTCACCTGGGCGCCCGCGACCGAAGCGGCACCTAACAACGTGACGACGAGGAAACTTTTCAGAGCTTTCATGGCAACCCCCTTGCGCGGCCAATAAATCACAGCCGCCGAAGCGGCGTCAATTGCGGCGTGGATCCAGCGGCGGGTTTCGCGCGAACCAGGCTGCCAGGCGGGCCGCAAAGCTCACCACGATCTGGACCAGGCCCGGCTCGACGCTCTGGGGGAATACAGACCCGTGATCGGGCCGTACCGGGAGCATCAGCGCATTCCGATCAAGCGGGCCCCGCGGATGAAAACCGACGCCGCGTCGTCCGAATAGCGGAACGCGGCCAGGAAGTCCGCAACGGTGTAGTTGTTCACGCGTTCGGCAATCTTCCTGCGATACGCGTTTGCTTCGTCGAGGCGGCCGGCGAGCCCGAGGGTCATCGCGGCGATCGCCATGATGTGGTGATGCGCGTTGGGGCGCGCGGCCGCCTTGATCGCCCACTCGGCCGCGGCGTCGTATTGCCCGAGACGCGCGAGGCTGACGGCACGGGTGCCCAGCATCCCGAACAGCAGTGGGTCGAATGGCGACAGCTGCCGTGAGTGGTCCGAGAACGAGATCGCCGCGTTCGGGTCGCCCGACTGCGAATGGACGAATGCCAGCGTGTAATGCGCCAGCGCATAGTTAGGACTGAGCTCGACGGAGCGTTCGAGCTCGACGATGGACTGGTCCTGGCTGCCGCGCAGCCACAGTGCGCGGCCCATGGCCCAGTGCGCGGCCGGGTCTCGATCGTCGACCATGACGCTCTTGCCCGCGGCCTCGAATGCGCGATCGATCTCGGCGGCTGGCTTCTTCCAGCCGAGGAATGCGTTCTGGAAATGCGCGAACGACAATCCCGCGTAGGCGCGCGCGAAGGTGGGATCGAGCGCGACCGCCTGCGCGAAGAACTGGCGCGCGCGTTCGTTGTCGACCTTGCTGAAGCGGTACATGTGCCACAGCCCGCGGTGATGCGCCTCCCACGCGTCGAGCGAGTTCGGCGGCTTGAGGATCGCGCGGTTGCGCTCGACCATTTCGATCTCGTGCGCAATCGATGCGACGATGCGATTGCCGATCTCGTCGAGCACCAGCAACGCATCGTCGTGGTTCTCTTCGAACTGTTCGGACCAGACGATGCGCGCCGTGCGCGTCTCTATCAACTCGGTGGTGACGATCAGTTTGCGCGCCGCGCGCCGCACCGAGCCGCTCACGACGTAATCCACGTTGAGGATGCGCCCGGCTTCCTCCGGTCCGATGCTGCGATCGCGCAGCGCGAAGGTGGTGCCCTGCGCGATCACGAACATGCTGCGCAACTTCGCCAGGCGCGTGGTCACGTCGTGCGCGAGCGCGTCGGCCACGCCACCACGCTTGGCGGTTTCGGAGGAGCGATCCACGAACGGCATTACCGCAATCGAGGCGCGGCGCGCAGCCGCCGATCCTTCCGCAGCGACGCGGCGGATCTCAGTGAGACTGGCGCCGAGCAGTTCAATCGGGGGGCCGGGCTGAACCTGTGTCTGCGCCGCGCTTTCCCGCGCGCGTTGCCAGAAATCGCGCAAGGGCGCGCTCTCGAGCCCGTCCCCTTCAAATAGTTTGCTGGCGCTCGCCAGGTGCGCCTCGCCTTCGGCAATGCGCCCCTGTCGGGCCAGGGTGTTCAGCAACAACTCGTGCGCGCAGGCGTCGAACGGCGACAGCCGCAGCCACTCCTCTACATACGCCGCCTCGTGGGGCAGGGCCCGGGCGAGATTTTCCAGCAGCACCGCCTGGATGCCGCGAAAGCGGCGTCGCTCGGCGGTTATCCAGGAGTCGAACAGCGGGCTGCGTGCGATCTCGAGCTCCTCGAGCAATTCACCGGCGAACAGGGCGGCCAGTTCCTTCTGCCGCTCGACGCCTAACTTCTGGATGCCATGCTCGGGCGCGCGGGTCGCTTCAAGGGTGTCGACGATGCAATCGGACAGGTCCAGGCGAATCGTGTTGCCCTCGGCGATCACGCGCTTGCGGCCGGGTTCGTCGATCAATCCGCGGATCTTCGACAGGCACCAGCGCAGTTCGCCGCGCGGGTCGTTGGGCGCGTCCCACAGCAGCTCGCACACCTGCGAGCGCGTCACCGGGCGGCTCGCCAGCACCAGGTAGCCCAGCAGCGCGCGCACCTTTCGCGAGGCGGGCAACTTGAGAACGTCGGCGCCGCGCGACAGCTCGAGCGCACCGAGCAGCCTGAATTTCATCGCTTCCACGGACTTTCCCACGCTTGCTACCACGGCTGAATCTTATTTTCGCTCTCGCAGTACGTAAGGAGTAGGGATCTCATGAACGTTGTACTTTCGAGGAATTCTCCGCGAATCGATCGCGAGCCTGTTGCGCGCCGGCATTACAGCTGGGCGAGTGGCGATTATGCCGTCGTCGGCACCGCGTTGCAGATGGTTAGCGAAGAGCTCTGTGAAACCGTCAATTTGTGTCAGGACGAGCGCGTTCTCGACGTGGCTGGCGGCAATTTTCACGCGGCCATGGCGGCCGCCCGCCGCTGGTGCGAGGTAACCGCCACGGATTTCCCCTCCGACCTGGCCAATCGCGGCCGCCCGCGCACTGACGCGGCGGCGCTCGGCGTGCAGTTCATCGACGCAGACGCCGAAGCGCTGCCGTTCCCCGACCAGAGCTTCAGCGCCGTGATCTCCGCCTTCGGGGTGATGTTTGCCGGCGACCAGGAGCGCGCCGCGTCCGAGATGATCCGCGTGTGCCGGCGCGGCCGGCGCGTGGGGCTGGCGAACTGGACGCCCGATGGATTCATCGGCCAACTTTTCATGACGGTCGCGCGCTGCGCGCCGCAGGCAGCGACCGGCGCCTCGCCGGCCGCTTCGCCGTTTGACTGGGGTACGGAGCACCGCCTCGAAGAATTGTTTTCCGTCTATGGCAGCGTCGAGACTGCGAAAAAGCGGGTCGCACTGCGTGCCCGTACGCCGATGGACTGGGTAGACAAGCTGCGCGCGAGCTACTCGCCGGTGCTCAAGACCTTTGCGCTCCTCGATAGCGCCGGACAGAAAACACTGCGCGGCGAATTGTTAGAGCTGGTGCAGCGCTTCAACCGCGCCAGGGACTCGACCATGCTGGTCGACGCCGAGTACCTGGAAATCATCGTGCGGCGGCGCTGAAGCAAACCGCGGAGCCGGGCGCACGCACGCCAGAATTGGCGCGGCCGCGCGATTTAGCCGGACGCCTGCGGGCAAATTGGGGTACCGTAATCCACGTTCCCCACTCCGGTTGCGCAATGCTGCGTTTGAATTTCCGAACCGTCAAAGGTGATTCGCCGACGCTCATGCTTGCGGCCTGTATCCGCTTCTGCGCCGACGGTACGCTGCGCGCCTCCGACAATTACGTGGTCGCCCGTTGCGTCGAGGGGTGCTGGCAGGTCGGTGGACGGCTGCACCGCGAACTCGATTGCGAGGGGCCGGTGCGCGTGCGAGTGACCACGGGCCTCAACGAACCGCCGGTGCACTTCGGTCCGTTCGCGCACGTGCGCACTGCGCGCGGCATGCTCTATGGCGACGACGCCTGTCTCAACATCCTCATGCCGGGCCGCACCCCGACTGGTACCTCGGGGCACGAGCTGACGCTGCTATCCGTTGGAGGGCCGAATGGCAAAGCCTAACTACGATCGCGTCAAGCGACAGAAAGAAATGATGCGCAAGCAGAAGAAGCAGGAAAAACTGCTGAAAAAGCAGGCGCGCGCCACGGAAGGTGAGCCCGGAGAAACACCCGCAGTGGAAGGCGGCGAGCCGCTCGCCACGGCGGTCGAAGTTCCAAAGCCTGCGCTCGAACCATGAAGTTTGCCGTTGCGAGCTCGGCAAATGCGCGCGGCCAGATGCGCGAGCGCCAGCGGCGCGATCGCGCCGCCACGCCGACGATGAAAATGCGTTATCCGCAATTCGGATCGTTGCGCCTGGTATTCGATTTCACCGGCGCCGGGCCGTTCACGCCCGCGCCGCAAGTCAACGTGATGCATCCGCCGGCGCGCGCGTACTTCGTATTCCCATGCCCGCACGCCGACTGCGACGGCGAGTTCGATCTCACCTCACCGATCGACACGCTGGCCCGCGATAGCGCCAGCCACGGCAACGGTCACCTGGGTTGCCCGGGCCATCGCAGCGTCGATCGCAAGGGCCGTGCTCCCTGCGGCCTCAGCCTGGATTTCAAGATCGAAGTCCTGCCGGAATAGCGCGGCGTCATTCGCCGATGTCTTCGTTCCAGACTTCGGGGTTCGCAGCGATGAACTCGCCTAACATCTTTTCGCAGGTCTGCGACTGCATGTCGACGACCTGAACGCCGCGCTCGCGCAGCCAGTCGATGCCGCCCTGGAACGTGCGCGACTCGCCGACCACCACGATGCCGATCCGGAACTGCACCACGAGCCCGCTGCAGTACCAGCAGGGCGCGAGCGTCGTCACCATGATCGTGTCCTGGTACTTGCGTTGACGACCCGCCTTGCGGAACGCGTCGGTCTCGCCGTGGACCGAAGGGTCGCCTTCCTGGACGCGGCGGTTGTGGCCGCAGCCTAACAACTTGCCGCTGTTGTGAAACAGCGCGGCGCCGATCGGGATACCGCCTTCGTCGCGGCCGCGCTGCGCTTCGGCGATAGCGACGTCAAGCATGGCCTGGTAGTTGTCGTTCATCAGGCGTCGTCCGTGGGATCGAGCATCTGCTCCAGCCGCTCGGGGTGCCTGGTGAGATCCGCGTCGGCGCGCCGGCGGCGAATCCTGGCAATCAGGGTGATGGTGACGGCCGCCGCTGCCAGGGCACCGGCAACGATCAAACTCAATGTCTTGAGCATGTGCACTCCTAAAACGCGCTCTTCACCGTACCGCCATCGACGCGCAATGCGGCGCCCGTGGTGGACGACGCCAATGGACTTGCGATGTAGGCCACCAGCGACGCGACTTCCTGGGTCGTGCTGAAGCGCTTGATGAGCGAGGTCGGACGCACGCTCTGGAAGAATTCCTTTTCGAAATCGGCGCCGGACTTGCCTTGTTCCTTCGCGAGCGCATCGACGAAATCGCCGACGCCGCGCGACTTCGTCGGGCCCGGCAGGATGCTGTTCACCGTGATGCCGGTGCCGGCAACCGCTTCGGCCAGGCCGCGCGCGACCGCGATCTGCGCGGCCTTGGTCATGCCGTAGTGAATCATCTCGGCGGGAATCTGGATGGCGCTCTCGCTCGAGATGAACAGGATGCGGCCCCAGTTCGCGCGCCGCATCGCGGGCAGCACCAGGCGCGCCAGGCGCGCGCCGCTCAGCACATTTACGTCGAAGAACCGCATCCAGTCCGCGTCCGGAATCTCCTCGAAGGGCTTGGGCTCGAAGATGCCGAGATTGTTGATCAGAATCTCGATACCCGGATGCGTGGCGGCCAGCATGTCGGCCACGTCGGCCTTCGACAGGTCGCCCGCGAATCCGATCGCATCTTTGTTAGTGGCCTTGCGGATCGATGCGAGCGCGGTATCGACGCCGGCCTGGGTGCGGCCGTTCACGATGACGCGTGCGCCTTCGGCGGCCAGCGTTTCGGCGATCGAATAGCCGATGCCGGCGGTACTGCCGGAGACCAGTGCCAGTTTGTTCGAGAGCTTCAGATCCATCGAGGTGTCCTATGGTTGTCAAGGCACGCTTCCGTGCCCTGGGATGCGAGGTGACATTGAGAGCAGCCCCAAGGCGCAGGATGATACCGCCATGAAAGTCCCGCCATTCAAGCTCGATCACTGGCTCGCGGCGCACGAATTCGCGACGCCGCCGATCCGCTACAACCTGGCTTCGAGCACGGGGCCGCTGTGGAGCCTGAGTGAAATCCTGCAGCTTGGCGGCGCAAGCGCACGGTCGCTCGACGACCTGGTGTTGTCTTACGCACCACCGCAGGGCAGCAAACTACTGCGCGAGCGCATCGCGGCGCTGCAAGGCGTCGATCCGGATCAGGTGCTGGTGATGACCGGAGCTTCGGAGGCGCTGGTCGCGCTGACCTGCCTGTTCGCGGAAGCCGGTGCATCCATCGTAGTGCCGAAGCCGGCGTATCCAGCGGTGCCGGTGCTGGCGCGCGCGTGGGGCATGCGCGTGCGCGAGTACGAACTCGACCGCGAGGATGGCTTCGCGCAGAGCGCGGCCAATGTGCTCGCCGCGGTGGATTCGAGCACGCGCGCCGTGTTCGTCAACACGCCGCACAATCCGACGGGCTCGACGATGCCAGCCGCGCAGCAGCGTGCATTGGCGGAGGAATTGAGCGCCGGCGGCATTCCGCTGATCGTGGATGAGGTCTATCGACCAGTGGATTCGGGGGCGCAGTTCTCGGGTGAGCCGATCGCGAGCGCCAGTACTTTGCCGAACACCATCGTGCTCGGCGATTTCGCCAAGGCGTTGTCGCTGCCCGGACTGCGAGTCGGCTGGCTGATCGATCGCGACGCGCGTCGCCGCGAGGCATTGTTGGACCTGCGCAGCTACTTCTCGATCTCCTGTTCGCCACTGACCGAAGCCATCGGTGCGCACGCGCTGGCCAACGCGCCCGAGATTCTCGATCGGTTGCGAGGCGTGGCGAGCGGCAATCTCGCGTTGTTGACGCAATTCATGGATCAGCACCGTGACAAACTCGCGTGGGCGCCGCCCGCCGGTGGCACCACGTGCTTCCCCTGGCTGCGCGATGGACGCGATTCGCGCCCGCTGTGCGAGGCGCTGGCGAAGGCGGGAGTGCTGACGGCGCCTGGCGACTGCTTCGACATGCCGGCGCACCTGCGCGTGGGATTCGGCGCCATGAAGAGCGGCTATACCCAGGCGCTCGAGATCTTTGCGCGCGTGCTCAAGAGTCACTGAACTCAGAGGCTGGCTGGGCGGGACCGACCAGGCGGCGCCAAACCGCCGATTCAGGGGCCCGGCTGACGAATCGCAGCCACATTAAGACCACAAATGCAAGTTTCAGGGACGAGAGGGCGCGAATCCTGTACCTTTGCGCCCGGCTTGTGATTCCTCGTCTTGTCCGTCCCTGGGCTTATACGTCTTTATCTGACGTTCGTTTGGCCAGAGTCAGTCACCTCAAGTTTCCGCAAACCACGTCGGCAGGGTTACGCCTGCTATCTACATTTTTCTGAGGATCTTCTCTTGACCAAACTCTATGTTGGAAATCTCCCCTTCAGCGCCACGGAAGATTCCGTGCGTGCCCTGTTCACCACTCACGGCACCGTCGAAAAGATTGCGCTCGTGAACGATCGCGACACGGGCCAGCCGCGCGGCTTCGGCTTCGTGGAAATGTCGAGCGCCGATGCGCAGCGCGCCATGCAGGCCCTCAACGGCCAGGACTTCGGCGGTCGCCCGCTGAAGGTTAACGAAGCGCAGGACAAACCCCGCGGCGGTGGCGGCGGCGGCGGCGGTGGTGGTTACGGCGGCGGCGGTGGCGGCGGCTACGGTCGTCGTTAATCGATAAGTTGCGATTGCGCGGGCGGGCAATTCGCCCGCCCGCGCTTATTTTGGAGAGACGAAAATGAAATTGAAAACGGTTGGACCCGAAGGCGCCCGTAATCTGCTGCGCGAAAAACAGCGCCGCAATCGCCTGATGTCGAAGGAGCTGCGCGTGCAGTTTCCGCAGCTGTCTTCAATTCGTCTCGATTTCGCGTTCAGCGACGAAACCTCGCAACCGCCGGCTTCTCAGTCGATCGTGCTGCATCCGCCCGCGCGCGCGTATTTCGTCTATCCGTGCCCGTACGCCAGCTGCAATGGCGAGTTCGATCTGGCCGCGCCGGTCGCGGACGTTGCCGAGCATGGGACTGAACGTACTGCCGGTCATACCCGCTGCAAGGGCGAGCGCGTGCGCGGCCGCCAGGGCAAGACGCCCTGCGATCTGCACATCCAGTATTCGATCGCGGTAGGCAAGCAGGCCTGACCGCCCGCGGAGTCGCAGCGCGATTCCACGACCCTTCCCACGCTGACTCCCACGGTCGCGCCCTAACGTGCGCGCCTGGATCTTTCTGGGAGTCAATCATGTTCAAGCGTCTGACCGTCTTTCTGTACGGCGTGGTCTGCTACGTCGTCTTCTTTGCCACCTTTCTCTACGCCATCGGCTTCATCGGCAATTTCGGCGTGCCGCGCACGCTCGATTCCGCGCCGGCGGCGGGCTTCGTGGCGAGCCTGCTGGTCGACCTGGGATTGCTCGCGTTGTTCGCGATCCAGCACAGCGTCATGGCGCGGCCCGCGTTCAAGCGTTGGTTCACGCGAGTGGTTCCCGAATCCGCCGAACGCAGCACCTACGTGCTCGCCTCGAGCCTCGCGCTGATCGCGATGTTCGCGCTGTGGCAGCCGCTCGGCGGCTCCGTGTGGGCGGTCGACGATGCCGCCGCGCGCGGTGCGATCTGGGGCGCGTTCGCGTTCGGGTGGCTGCTGGTGCTGGTGGCGACGTTCCTCATCAACCACTTCGACCTGTTCGGCCTGCGCCAGGTCTGGCTGCAGTTGTTAGGCCGGCCGTATACGCATCTCGCCTTCCGCACGCCGGGGCCGTACCGCTACGTGCGTCATCCGCTGTACGTGGGCTGGCTGTTCGTGTTCTGGTCGACGCCGACGATGACCGTGTCGCACCTGGTGTTCGCCATCGCCACGACCGCGTACATCCTGATCGCGATTCAATTCGAGGAACGCGATCTGGTCGCGCACCTCGGCAGCAAGTACAGCGAGTATCGCGAGCAGGTCCCGATGATCGTGCCGTTCACGCGCAAGCGGTTCGAAGATCGCGCGTTCATCCGGCGCTGAGCAAAGGCGGTCAGTTCCAACCGGCCTGCGCCCACAACCAGCGCTTCAGCACGCCAACTACATACAAGATGGCGTACAGGCCGAGGATGAAAGCCACGATCTGAAAACCGATGTGGCGGTAAAACCTGCGCCGCACGGGACCCAGATCCCAGTGCTCGAAGCCACTCTGCGCCTCGCCGGCGATGTCATCCTCATACGTGACACCGTTCAGCGAGGTCGCAAAGTCGAGCGGCAGATCGAATACGTAGTCGACGCCTTCGCTCTCGGCATCCGCCTGGGTTTGCTTTGCGAGCGCCGCTTGCCTGAGCGCTTCGAAATTTTCCGGGACGCATCCCGCCATCTTCAAGTGCGTGGTCTATTCGTCGCCGTCGTGGCGCACGGACCACGCGCGCGCTCCCGACGTCCATCCCTCGACGCGACTCGCGGTCACCGTTTCAACCAGCTCGACAAAGGTAAGCGGCGCTGCAGGTGACAGCGCGGCGAGACGCCGGCCGCTCAGGGCACCTGCCAGCACAGTGTTCGAAACCACAAGGAACCGGTCCTTGCCAAGTTGCCGTGCTGACACCTGGAAATCGTCGGCGCGACCGCTCTCGCCGGTGCGACTGACGCGGAGAGCGCGCGCGATACCATCGGCGTCGCCGGACTCGACCACTATCCACGAGAGAGATCTGCCCATCCGAATGAAATTGGCCGCCCCTTCTTTGAATGAAGGGGCGGCTTTCTCTTTGTTACTCAGTCTTCGATCAGGAAGCTGCGCAGTTGCTCACTGCGGCTGGGATGACGCAGCTTGCGCAACGCCTTGGCTTCGATCTGACGAATGCGCTCGCGCGTCACGTCGAACTGTTTGCCGACTTCTTCCAGCGTGTGGTCGGTGTTCATGTCGATACCGAACCGCATACGAAGCACCTTGGCTTCACGCGGGGTCAGTTGCGCAAGTACCGAATGGGTGGTCTCGCGCAGGGACTCCATGGTCGCCTGGTCGATCGGGGATGCGACGGAGGTATCTTCGATGAAGTCGCCGAGGTGTGAATCCTCGTCGTCGCCGATCGGCGTTTCCATCGAGATCGGTTCCTTGGCGATCTTGAGCACCTTGCGAACCTTGTCCTCGGGCATTTCCATGCGCACGGCCAGCTCTTCCGGCGTCGGCTCGCGACCCATCTCCTGCAGCATCTGCCGCGAGATGCGGTTCAGCTTGTTGATGGTCTCGATCATGTGCACCGGGATGCGGATGGTGCGTGCCTGGTCGGCGATCGAACGCGTGATGGCCTGGCGGATCCACCAGGTCGCATACGTCGAGAACTTGTAACCGCGGCGGTATTCGAACTTGTCGACCGCCTTCATCAGGCCGATGTTGCCTTCCTGGATGAGGTCGAGGAACTGCAGGCCGCGGTTCGTGTACTTCTTCGCGATCGAGATCACGAGGCGCAGGTTGGCCTCGACCATTTCTTTCTTCGCGCGACGCGCCTTCGCTTCGCCGATCGAGACCTCACGGTTGATCTCTTTGATGTCCGTGATGGTGAGGTGAAATTCCTTCTCGAGCTGCCCGAGCTTGTCCTGGCGGCGCGAGATTTCTTCCTGCAAGCGGCCCATGGCGTTCGACCACTTCTTGCCGCCCTTGATCTGCTTCTGCAGCCAGCGGTTCGAAGTCTCGTTCTTCGGGAACGAGAGGACGAATTCCTTGCGCGGCATGCCGGCGTCGCGCACGGCAATGATCATGATCTCTTTTTCGAGCTGCCGAACCTGGTTCACCTGGTGACGCAGGTTGCCGATCAGCGCCTCGAACATGCGCGGCGCGAGCTTGAGCTCCATGAACTCGTCGGACAGCTTCTTGCGGACCTTGAGCGTCTTCGGATCCTTCGCGCCCATCTTCTCGATGTGCGTGAGCGAATTCGCCAGGTATTTGCCCACCGCGGCGAAGCGGCGCGCGGCCTCTTCCGGATCCGGGCCGGTGTCGACGGCTTCCTCTTCTTCGCCGCTGCCGTCGCTTTCTTCGGTCTCTTCACCCTCGGCCTTTTCTTCAGGCACCGGCACCGTCAGATCCATCTTGGTCGGATTCTGCGGCTGCGCGATGACGTCGGGCGCGTTCGGGTCGATAAAGCCAACAATAATGTCGACCAGGCGAGCACCGCCGGTCTTGACCGGCTCGTACGTCTTCAGCAGGTACTCGGCCGTCGACGGATAGTTAGACAGCGCCAGGCGCACGGCGTCGAGGCCTTCCTCGATGCGCTTTGCGATGCGGATTTCGCCTTCGCGCGTGAGCAGTTCGACCGTGCCCATCTCGCGCATGTACATGCGGACCGGGTCGGTGGTGCGGCCGAGCTCGGCATCGAGCGCGGCCAGGGCGGCCGCGGCTTCTTCGATCGCTTCTTCGTCGGTCGGCGCGGACGGCTCGGGCGCGAGAATGCTCTCGTTGTCCGGTGCCTTCTCGTACACCGGGATGCCCATGTCGTTAATCGTGTTGACGATCTCTTCGATCTGCTCGGGATCGACGATCTCCGACGGCAGGTGATCGTTCACTTGCGAATATGTGAGGTAACCCTGCTCCTTGCCGCGCGCGATCAGCAGCTTGAGCTGCGACTGGCGCTCTTCGGGCAGCACGTTGCGGCGCGCCGGAAGATTGATGAGCTCGGCATTGCCTTTCTTGGCCTTCTTGCCATCGGCAGGCGCGACCACCTGCGCCGCGGCACGCGCGGCCGCGAGCTTCTGCGCGGGCTTGAGCTCGCTCACCTTTGCCTTCGGGTCGACAACGGGAGCGGCGACTTTGTCAGTCGCCTTCACTTTGCCCAACGGCTTCTTCACCTCGACATGTTTTTCGACATGTTTGCCCTTGGCGACGTGCGCGGTTTTTTCCTTGGAGGAATGGGCCGCAGCCGCAGGCTTGGCCGCCTTCTTGGGCAGCTTGGTTTTCGAGGCAGGAGCAGTGGGGCGCTTGTGCTTTTGTGTCATTTGATTCCGTACGCAGGGCGTATTGCGGTCAGACACCGTGGGGTTGCCGACGGTGTGATCAAGGTGGCTTGCGGGAAAGGGGGCGCATTCTACGCAAAGACCCACCGCTTGACAAAGCGAAAATCGCCCGTGGGTCAACGACTTCCGTTCAAGTTTGACTTCAAGATCAACGCAAAATTCGGGCCAAAAGGGTCATGGCCGCAAATCTTTTAACGGCCGCCGAAGCCCTC
>Ga0193752_1000891_pt1 | contig 26674 bp, 21 predicted proteins | sample H1c1metaG_FD_144924 | JGI IMG/M metagenome (GOLD analysis project Ga0193752, IMG submission 144924) | Soil microbial communities from a riparian zone of the East river system, Colorado, United States - H1c1 | ecosystem: Environmental > Terrestrial > Soil > Riparian zone | place: USA: East River...
GCGCCAGGAGACGTCGTGCTGACCGGAACACCGTGGCACTCGCGCCCGATGTTTCCCGGCGACCGGGTCGAGGTCGAAGTCGATGGCATCGGCCGGCTCAGCAATACGGTCGTCGAAGGCCCCGCGCCGGTCGGTCGGGGCTTCGCAGCGAACGTCACGAAGGTGAGCTTGGGCGTCGCGCTCGGCTCCGACTACCACGCACTCAAGCAACCCGGCCAAGCGCCGACGCCCGAGCAGTACCAGCAAGCACGCACCGATCTGATCGCGCGAAACATGCAGCGCGGACCGCAACCTCCCGAACGAACCCCGAGCAAAGAAAAATCATGAGCCGCACACTCATTCCTCGCGCCGAACAGGTCGGCAGTCTCAAACGCTCGCAGGCATTGATCGCCGCCAATCAAGCCGTGTATGCGCCAGGGCACGTCGCGATCGAAGCCGCCGAACGCTCGCGCGGCTTGGACGCGCTCTACGCGATCGCGGAAGAAGAGATCCGCCGCGTGGTGAAGCGTCAGGTCGACCTCGGCCTCGACGTGGTCACCGACGGCGAGTTTCGCCGCTACATGTTTTTGAACTCGCTCTTCGACGGCATCACCGGTTTTTCGAGCGAGGTTGCGAAGGCGAGGTTCAAAGCTGCCGACGGAACCGTGATCGAGTGGAACATGCAGTACGTCACGGACCGCTTGCAGCAGATCGATAGTCCCGCCGCGCGCGAGGCGAGCTTTCTGTCGGGCCTCACCGACCACGCGTACAAGCTCACGTTCCCGGCCGGATCGTTTCTCGCCCTACCCGGCAACTACAAAGCGGAGATCAACGGGCACGCGTACGGCTCGCACCGCGAGCTCGTCGAGCACGTCGTCGCGATCGAGAAGCGCATGATCGCGGACGCGATCGCGGCGGGCTGCCGTTACGTGCAGCTGGACTTCCCGGTCTACCCGTTCTTGTGCGACCCCGATTGGTGCGCGCGATTCGAGCGCAACGGTTTCTCGTGGAAGGAAACCCTCGAGCTTGCGCTGTGGGCAGACCGCGAAGTGATCGCGGATGTCCCGAAGCACGTTCGAACCGGCATGCACGTGTGTCGCGGCAACAACCAATCGCGGCACGTCGCGGAGGGTGCGCTCGACAAAGTCGCGGAATCGATGTTCGCGTTGCCCTACGACTCGTTCTTGATCGAGTGGGAGGACAAGCAGCGCATGGGCGACTATTCCGCGCTGCGCTACGTGCCGCCCGGGGATTCGGTCGTCGTGCTCGGTTTAGTGAGCTCGAAGGCGGCGAAGCTGGAAACCGAGGACCAGCTGCTCCGCGAGCTCGACGAAGCGAGCCGCCTGCTCGACCCTGCGCGGCTCGCGCTATCACCGCAGTGCGGGTTCGCATCGACGCTCACGGGTAATCTCGTGAGCGAGGAAGACCAGTGGCAGAAGCTCGAGCTCGTCGTGAAGACGGCACGGCGCTACTGGGGGTACTAGAAAAAGCACGGCACGGTTTGAGCGCTATAGTGGGGAACCCACCGTAGAACTCGACGCCGTGCCATGAGTGAACCCAAGTCCGCAGACCGCCAACGTATCGTGCTCCGCAGCCTGGAGCGGCGACGCGTCTCGGAATCGCAGCCGTCAGCGGCGAGCACCGACGAGATTGCGGTGGAAGAGCCGCTCGAGATTCGCCTGGCCGGCGACACGTTCGCGACGATCATGCGCACGCCGGGCGACGACCACGTTCTCACGGCCGGCTTCTTGTACAGCGAAGGCATCATCCAAGGCCTCGCCGATCTCGGAAAGATCGCGCACTGCGGCCGGCCGACGGACGCCGGCTACGGCAACCTCGTCGACGTCGCGCCTGGTCCGGGAACGGTGCTCGCCCCCGAACGCGTGACCGAACGGCGCGGTACGATCGTGAGCTCGGCGTGCGGCGTCTGCGGTCGCGAGCGCATCGACGACTTGATCGGGAGGCTGGGCCGCGTTCCGAACACGGGCACGATCAGCAGCGAAGCGGTGGCGGCCAGCGTCGAGCGGTTGGCGCGTGCGCAGCGCTCGTTTGCGCGCACCGGCGCAATGCACGGCGCACTCGCGCTGTCGGCCGACGGCGAGGAACTCGCGTCGGGCGAGGACGTGGGCCGGCACAACGCGGTCGACAAGGTGGTCGGCAAGCTGCTCTTCGCGGAGCTGCTGACGGCCGATCGCGCGGTGGCTCAAGTGCTCGCCGTGAGCGGTCGGACGAGCTTCGAGATCATTCAAAAAGCCGCGGCGGCTCGCATGGCAGTGGTGGTCTCGGTGTCGGCGCCGACGTCGCTCGCGATCGACACTGCGGATGCATTGGGAGTGACACTCGCAGGCTTCGCCCGAGGCGACGCGTTCAACCTGTACACGCATCCCGAGCGGGTCCGCCCGGCCTAACACGGGCGGACTTGTGGTATGCCCCACGCATGTCCGGCCGCGATCCTGAAAAACTAAAGTCCAAGCTGCTCGAGTTCGCGAAGGATTTTCCGTTCTTCAACTTGGTGGGATTCGAAGTCCTCGATTGTGGTCCTGGGTTTTCGAAGTGTCAGATTCGACTGCGGCCCGAGCTGCACAACCCGAACGGCGTGCTGCACGGCGGAATTCTCGCGACGTTGATCGACGCGGGCATCACGCAGGCGATGCTGATGACCGACGAATACTCGGTCATCCGGGAAACCAAGGGCGCGATGTCCACGGTCGACTTGCACATCAAATACTTGCGTCCGATCTCGAGCGGGCTTGCGATCTGCGAGTCGCGCGTCGTGCACATGGGCAAGCGCATCGTGCACGCCGAGAGCAAAGTGAAGAGCGAAGAAGGCAAGGACCTCGCGCTCGGCAATGCGTCGATGATGTTGGTCGCGGGTAAGGGCTGAGGCTCTACAGTTGTTTGCCGGCCAGCCGATCGCCCGCGCGTTCTGCTGCGCGAATCACCTGTTCGATCACGACCTTCTTGTCCACGCGCGCGAGCCGTTGCGTCGGCAACGCAGTTGCGATCGCGCCGATCATGCGGCCGTGGGCGAAGACCGGGGCGGCAAACACGGCCAAACCTTCGATCCACTCGCCCAGGTTCTCGGCATAGCCGCGCCGACGCACGAGCGCGATGTCTCGCTCTAGCCGCTCGGTGCTCTGCGACTCAGTCGCGTCCGCGCCGACGAGAGCATCCGGCGCGTGGGCTAGATACAACTTTCCGACGGCCGTCAGGCGCGCCGGCACGGCCACACCGACACGCGGTGCTGCACGCAAGAAGCCCGTCCCTTCGACCTTGTCGAGCACGGTGAGCTTCCCCGCGCGCGCTGCGACCAAGAAGAACGTTTCATCGAGTTGAGCCGCGGCTTCTTCGAGCACTGTCCGTGCCGCAGCGACGAGCGGCTCGCGCTCGAGCACACCGAGTCCGAGCGCCAAAAGCGCAATACCGGGCCGATAGCGGCCGCGCTCGTCACTTTCGACGAGGCCGCGCCGGCGTAGCGATACGAGCAAGCGATGCACGCTGCTCTTCGGCAGATTCAGCGCGCGGCCGAGGTCGCTCACGCCCCAGGGCTCACGCCGGTCATGCAGGTGAAAGAGAACGTCGATGGCCTTCTCGACCGTGGCTGCGCTGTGTTCCATATATCAGAACGAGGGTCTCAACTGTAGAACGAGCGCTACCACGCGGCCCGACTGCGCACAAGCTGGCGGCTCGCGGCACCCTTTCCGGTCGGTCGAGACTCGATACAACGACTCGCCGCAGCCATCAGCTGCAAGCAATCGCGGAGAGCCTTCAACTCCAGTGCGGCAGCGCACGAATCTCGTGTTCAATCTCTCGACACGGCACGATTTTTTGCATCGGGCTCGCGCTTCGCGTTACGCGAAGTGGCGCAGTGGTCGAATGGGCCGAAAGGGATAGCCGAGAGCACTACGAGGAGCGGACAGGACGACTACATGAGCACGCCCTGAAAATCACGCCGTGAACACGCCATTGAAAAGCGTTCGGCTACTGTGGGTGCGAGCCAGCTTTGCGTTGGCTGGCAAAATTCGTATCAGTGTCACCCATAGGGGTGACACGACTTGAAACGCGGCTAGTTATTATCTCGCTCACTAGCTCGCCGGCGTGTTTTCAGTGGGTTGGTACGACACCACGGTTCGCTAGTGACGCAGACGATGTCGAACGACACGTGCGGGGCACCGGGGGAAAAGCGAGCGCCGTTCCGTCATGGGGCGTGTATGCGTCTCCCTGCGCCACCGTAACTCTCTGATATCTCGACGCAAATCATGCAGTACTAGCCAATTTGGGGGATTCATTTGTCCGGACGCATACCATACGATCGCACCTCATTTTTTGGCGTGCACCAAGGATCGAATCGAGTGAGCGCCACGACATCACTACTCCGATCAGAACTCGAGCGATTTGCCGATCGTTATGAGCTCACTGCTCGTGAATACGACGTCGTGTTCCTGCTGCTGTCGGGGCTCAGCACCGTTTCGATGATCGCTGAACGCCTTGGTCTCAGCCAGAACACGGTGCACAACCATTTCAAGAACGTGTTCCGTCGCACGGGGACGAACAGCAAAGCGGGCTTGCTCGCGCTGTTCCTCAAAAATGCGATCGGTCATCACGCGAGCTTGCAACCGTTCATCAAGCGTCCGTCGGTGCTCTTACTCGAGCCCGACGCTCGCGTGCGCGCAAGCGTCCGCGACGCGCTGCAAGCTCGCAACATGCGAGTGGAAGAAGAAAACGATTCGACTCGCGCCGTCCAGCGCGTCGCCGAATTGCGAACCGACGTCGTGATCGCCGACTTGGGGTTGCCGGGTTCGACCGGGAGCGGCGTCCTTGGCGACATCGTGGCGCGTTACGGAAAGAACCCGCTCGTGCTGCTGACGACGGGCGACTCGAGCACGTCTCGCAAGCAGTGGGTGGAGCGCGGTGCGGGCGGCTTGTTCGTGAAGCCGGTCGCGATCGATCGCTTGGTGTTTGCGATCCTCGAGCACTTCGTCGAAACGCCGTACGAACGTAGTCGCTTGATGCGTGTCGACGCAGACGTCCCCGCTCGTATCGACGACCGAATGGAAGTCGAGTTCGGGAACATCGGCTTCGGCGGTGCGTTCATTCCGCTGCCAAACGATCAGATGTCGAGAGATACGTTTCTGGTAGGCCAACGCATTCAGGTCTCGTTCGCACTCGAAGACACAGACGCGATCAGTGCGCTCTGCGAGATCATGTGGCGCAGAGCGACATCTCGCCCTTCGATGCAGTCGGGCATCGGCGTGCGCTTCCTCAACCTGGACGATCCGCACCGGCAGGTGCTCGAAGAGTTCGTCCGCAAGCGTAAGTTGATGGCTTTCATGCCGTGGGCGAATTCGGAACCGAGCCCGCGCGAGAGCAAGCGAGCTCAAGCCTGACGCTTAATTGATGCGCGTCTTCCGGTGCGCCGGCTGTGCACCACTTCTTTGATTCGACCTACGGCCCCGAGCGCACCCAGGAAAGGCGCTTTCGGGGCCGCGCCGTTTTAAGGGCTGCTGGCTGAACCCGGCAGGCTTGCCCCACTCGTTGAACTTTTCAGGACCAACCAAAAGGTTCTATGCTGCGCGCATGGGTGCCCAGCCTCGCGTTTCTCACGCGCGGGCGGTGGTGAACAATCACGGATGCCACGCACCGCGTAGGGAATACTGTGGGTTCGAATAAGTCCCGCAAGGACATGCGAGCAGTGGTGTCTCTGGTAGCGCGCTACCGGAGCCCCACTACTTTCGAGTACGCCAACGAGTCGTGCAGCGATGTCTCGATCGGCGGAATGTTCATCTTGTCGGCTGCGCCTGCGCCAGCTGGCACGCTGTTGAAGCTCGAGTGCGAGACCGACAGCGGTAACACCGAATCCAAAATCCGCGGCGTCGCTCGCGTGGTCTGGTTGCGGCGAGAGTCGAGCGAGCACGGGCCGAGCGGCATGGGCGTGAAGTTCGTGAAGCTGGAAGCGGGCAGCCGCGAGCTGATCGAGGAAATCGTGGCGCGTCTCGCCGAAGCGGGCGTTCAAGCGCGAAGCGTTTCGGCTGCGCCGGAGCATCGCTTGGCAGCCGCGGGCGGCGGGGCATCCGCGTCGTTCAGCCCGGAACCTGCGTCTCCGAGTCCAGTGAAGCTCGTGCCTTCGACTCCACCGGCTGCCGCAGCGGGCGGCGAGCTCCCCCAGCGTGGCGAGTCGCTCGGCGGGGCGACCGCGAAGCAAGCGGCGCTGGACGACGAGCCGGGCGAAGCCGAGCGTTGGCCCCAGTCTGCACCGGCGGTCGTCGACGATCTGCAGCCGAGAGCGGCGGGCGATGTCGGAGACTCCTTGGACGAAGGCCGGACGAGCCTCGGCGCGACCGGAAGCTCGCGTCCGCCCGCACCGAAGCCGAGTCGATTCGGCTGGAAGTTATGGGCCTTTGTGATCGTACTCGCGCTGATCGCGATCGCGATCGCGGACCGCCGCGGCCTCGGGCCGGAGAAGACTGCGGTCACGCCGGAGACACCGACCGACACCGCAGCACCAGCCTCACCTACCCCGCAGCCCTCAGCGGCAAGCCCGACGCTGGCGCCGCAAGCGCCACAACCAACAGAACCTTCCGCGCCGAAGGCTGAGCCCACGCCCGAACCCGCCGCCGCTGCTCCGCAGGCGAAAGCGGCAGAACCCACGCCCGCACCTGCGGCCGAAGTGAAGCCAGCAGCTGCAGCGGCTGAACCCGCGGCCGCGTCTACCACCGAGCCGCTGTTCCCGAGCGTCGCCGGTGAGCCCGACTACGTGGTCGACTTCGTGTCTCAGCCGAACGGAGCGACGGTGACGATCGACGAGAAGGCGACACTCACGACGCCAGCGACGATCAACCTCGGCTCGATGCCTGACCGAATCAAGGTCACGGCGAAGAAGCCGGGATTCAAGTCGAGCTCCATTTGGATGAAGCGAGACGGCTTCGAGCTGAAGGCCGGCGTGTTGAAGCGCCGCGCCTACATCACGCTCAAAGAAGAACCCGCCACTGCGCAGTGAAGTACTTTGCCAGCGTTCGAAGTCTGCGCAGCTGACTGAACTTGCTGAGCCGCGGTTGTAGCCGCAACGCGTCCTCGCGCGAACCGCTGGCGCACCCGCTCGGATCGGGTACAGACAGGGCGTTCGTGAGTCCTCCTTTCTCCAGTGATGAACCCGATTCGCTGATCCCAGAAGCGCTCGACACGGCCGAGCTCGGCGGCGCACGCAATCCGCAGCGGACGGCGGCGGAGATCATCGCGCTCACCTGGCCGGTGATCGTCGGACAGATCATGGCGAACGCCGTGCCGCTGATCGACGTGTTGATGCTCGGACGGCTCGGCACGCTGACGCTCGCGGCCGTCGGGTACGCAGCACAGTTCTTGATGCTGGTTCAGGCCAGCCTGATTGCGATCGGCTCCGCCTCGGTCGCGCTGATGGCCCGAGCCCTCGGTGCGCGCGATCCACTTCGAGCGCGCCGAGCATTTGCGGCGTGCCTGCGCATCGCGCTCCTGCTCACGGTGGTGCTCGCTTCGATTACGCTGCTGTTCCCGCGCCAGCTGTTGCACATGCTCGACGTGAAGGAGTCGGTCGTACACCTCGCCGTGCCGTACTTCCGACTCACGATGACGTCGGTACCGCTGATGGCGATCTCGCTCAGCTACGAGCACGCGTATCGCGCGGCGAAAGACACGCTCGTGCCGATGCTGATCGCGTGCTGCGTGTCGCTGCTGAAGATCTGCCTGAACTGGCTGTTGATCTTCGGCAACCTCGGCTTCCCGCGACTCGGGCTCGAAGGCGCCGGTGTCGCGACGATCATCTCGCAAGCGGTGGCGGTGGTGTTGTTTCTCGCCGCGGCGCGACGCCATTCGAACCCTGCGCTGCATCTTCAGCTACGCGACCTCGACGTCGCGCCGGAGATGCGTCGCGAAGCCGTCGCGCTTGCGATGCCGGCCGTCGGCGAGCGCTTCGTGATGACCGCGGCGATGCTGACGTACTTCCGCTTCCTCGGTCGCTACGGCGTCGAAGCCGTCGCGGCCTACAACGTCGGCGTTCGCATCCTCGCGTTCACGTGGATCCCCGGCCTCGGGTTGTCGGTCGCGGCTGCGACCCTCGTCGGCCACGCGCTCGGCGCGGGAGATGCGCAGCGCGCGCGGCGTTCGGGTTGGCTCTCGGCACGGATCGGTTTCGTGATCTCGCTCGCGCTCGGAACGCTGTTCGTCGCCCTGCGCGTGCCGATGGCGAGGCTATTCACCGACGACCCGGCTGTCATCGCTGCGCTCGATCCTTTCATCTTGTTGCTCGGCATCGGCCTGCCGTTTCTGGTCGTGTCGTTCACGCTCGCGGGCGCGTTGCGTGGAGCGGGCGACACGTTGACGCCGCTGAAGGCTGCGATCCTCGGGAACTGGCTGTTCCGCGTTCCACTCGGCTATCTGTTTGCGGTCGTGCTCGGCCTACCGTTGTTCTGGGTGTGGTCGATCATGGTCGTCGATCATCTGTCGCGTGCGATCTGGTTGGCTTGGTCGTTCCAAACGAGCGACTGGCAAGCGCGCGTCGGGCCCTCACTCGACGACGGTGAAGTTCAGAGCGCATGACCGATGTAGGTGGGATGCCGCTCGCGGCCACACTGCCCTGCAACGGATTGGCCCGGTCGAGTCGCTTCAGCTATGTTTGAAGGGCCGTGAATCGAGAAGTATTTCGCGAAAGCCTGCTCCAGATCATGGAGCGCAAACAGCACTGGGCTTGGCCTGCGTTCAACCAAGGGCGCGTGGCAAAGTCGTTGCTTCATATCCACTTGGAACAGGAATACGCGACGTATGTGCGCGACTTTCCTGTGCTGCTCGGCCGTGCGTTCGTGCAGTGTCCGATCGCCGAAGTTCGGCGAGAGCTCGCGGAAAATCTGTACGAGGAAGAAACGGGCGGAGTGTCGGCTGGTAAGCCGCACCCCGAGTTGTTCCTGGAATATCCGCGCGGCCTCGGCATGGACGTGTCGCGTTTCGAGAGCGTCGAGTATTTGCCCGGTGCGGCTGCGTATCGGCGCGTGCTCGATCGCGCGACACAAGAACGCGGCTGGGAAGTCGCGACTGCAGTCACCACGATTTTTCTCGAAGGAACGCCGCACGAGCGTGGTGAGCTCGACGAGAAGTCTTCGAAGCGGCCGGCACCTCCTCTGACGGAGCACCCGCTCGTGAAGCACTACGGCTTGCCGCTGAGTCACCTCGCGTTGACGAAAGCGCATCGCAGCGTCGAAGGCTCACATCGTGCGTCGGCGTGGCGGATGATTCTCGGGCATGTGCCGAGCCACCAGTACGAGAACGTGGTTGCGGCGATGGAAGAGGCACTTCAGGGCTGGCTCGGCTATCGCGACGACGTTGCGCGTGCGTGTGGTTTGTCGCGTGAGGCGGCTTCAGATGTGCGGGTTTTGAAGACTGCTTAACAGCGTCGAGCGCCCACATTCTCGCCTCGGGTTCAGCCGCATAAACTAGACGGCTGATGTCCGGAGAGAAGTTCGAAGTACGCGCCCGGCATTGGGGCAGTTTATTGGTGTGCTGTGCGCTCGCTGCCGGCTGCGGCGACGACGACAGCTCCGCTTCAGACGCAGGCTCTGCCGGTGCTGCAGCCAACGGCGGCAGTGCAGGTGAAGCTCAGGGCGGCGGCAATCAATCGGGCACGGGGTCGGCTGGCGGCGGTGGTAGCGGCGCGGGTGGTACCGGGGCGACTGCAGCTGGTAGCGGCGCGAGTGGTGCTGGGTCCGGCGCCGGCGCTGGAGGCATGACGACTCCGAACGACAACCTACCGGCGGCGGGCAATCCGGACGGCAAGTGCGAGATCCCCGCGGAAGCGCGCGCTGAAGACACGAGCAATCCTACGCGCAAGGTCGGCACGGGAACGCCGGCGAGCTGCACGTCCGATGCGTTCGTGAGTGCGGTCGCGCAAGGCGGGATCATCACGTTCGACTGCGGCCCCGCCCCGGTGACGATCAAGCTCACGCAAACCGCGAAGGTCGTGAACGACAAAGGGCCGAAGATCGTGATCGACGGCGGCAACAAGGTCACGCTCAGCGGCGACGACAAGGTTCGAATCCTTTACCAGAACACTTGCGACGAAAAACAGAAGTGGACGACGGCGCATTGCGACGACCAAGACTCGCCGCAGCTCACGGTGCAAAACCTCACGTTCGTGCACGGCACTGCCAAGGGTTTGAAAGATCCAGACGGCGGCGGCGCGATCTTCGTGCGCGGCGGCCGCTTCAAGATTGTGAACTCGCGCTTCTTCAACAACACGTGCGACGACTTCGGGCCTGACGTCGGTGGCGCGGCGGTTCGCACGTTCGATCAGTACCAAGACAAACCGGTCTACGTCGTGAACAGCACGTTTGGCGGACGCACCGATCTCGGCAACGTGTGTTCGAACGGCGGCGGCCTCAGCAGCATTCAAGTGTCGTACACGGTGCTGAACAGCTTGTTCTCGTACAACAAAGCGATCGGTTCGGGCGCGAATCCGATGCGCTCGGGAACCAAGGGCGGCGGCAGCGGCGGCGCGATCTACAACGACGGCAACGACTACACGCTGACGATCTGCGGCACGCGCATCGAGAACAACACGGCCAACGAAGGCGGCGGTGCGGTGTTTTACGTCAGCAACGACGACACCGGCACGCTGATTTTCAAAGACTCCGTGCTCAAGGCGAACCCCAGTAAAGGCTTCGAGACCGCGCCGTACAAAGGCGTGTTCGTGAAGACCGACGAGCCCGTGCAAGCGTCCGGCACGACGTTCGAATGAGCGCGGCCACGCCCGTCACGCGAGGCCGAGGTTACCCTCAGCCCCCGGCGCGGACCCTTACAGCAAATTCAGTGTTACACTTGTTGATGTTACATTCATTGGTGCTATCTTGCCGTTGCCGCCGCCGGATCGAACTTCGACGGCCGCGAGGAGATCTCAGTAAATGACCGGAAGAACTATTGGTTTTCGCCGACCCCCCGGTGTCGCCGTCGAGTACCGCCGCGTCCACTTCCCGTTCGAGGACAAGGGCTTCGACCGCTACTGGCACGCTGGCAGCGCGTTTAGGAGCCTGTTTTGGAGCCAGCTGTCGACCTCGTTCGATGCCGGCGAGCGGTTCTTCATCGACTCGGCTCGCGTCCTCAAAGGCCACATCACCGACCCAGCCCTGCACGAAGAGCTGCTGGAGTTCTGCAAGCAGGAGGGCCACCACACCCAGCAGCACCTGAAGTTCGATCGCATGAACGCCGCGATGGGCGTCGACGTGGCTGCGTGCGAGCGGCGTTATGCACGCGTGCTCGGACGGGCGCGCAGACGACTGTCACCGATGAGCATGCTGGCCGTCACGGTCGCGCTCGAGCACTTCACGGCGGGTTTTGCCGAGCTGCATTTTGCCCGGTCGGACCTGAGCGCCGGCGCCGATCCCAACGTTCTCGCGTTGTGGGATTGGCATGCGATGGAGGAAACCGAGCACAAGGCTACCTGCTACGACATCTACCGCGCCGCGGGTGGTGAGTATCTGCGGCGTGTCGTGATCATGCCGGGCTCGTGGTTCATGATCCTCATGCTATCGCTCGTGAACACCTTCTACCTGCTCTGGAAGGACAGGCGGGTGTTTACACGCGACACATGGGACGGGCTGGTGTACCTGTTCGGCCGGCGGGGCATGGTCAGCGGGTTGCTGCCGAGTTTCTTCACGTTTTTCAGGCCTCGGTTTCATCCGTGGAAGACTGACAATTCGGCTGAGATCGGCCGATGGATGCGTGATAATTCCGCGTATCTGCGGAAGGACCGAGCTTCGAGCGCCGCGCGTGCTCCGGAGCTCGAGACAAGCGGCACGGCGTAACCGAGATTTTGCCGGGACCGGCTTGCCTGGACGCCGCAGCGCGGGTACACGCACCGCCTTCGCTATGACCAGGACCAGGACGGACCGATGATTTCTACCGAAGATCTGAGCTTGTCTCGAGCTGGGCGCACCCTGTTCGCCAACGTCAATGTCAAGTTCACGCCCGGCAACTGCTACGGGCTGATCGGTGCAAATGGCGCCGGCAAATCGACGTTCCTGAAGATCTTGTCGGGCGTGCAGGAGCCGAGCTCGGGCAACGTCAGCGTGTCGCCGGGCTCGCGCATCAGCACCTTGAAGCAGGATCACTTCGCGTTCGACGACGTGCAGGCGCTGTCGGCGGTGGTGATGGGTCACGCAAAGTTGCACGAGCTGATCACCGCAAAGGACGTGCTCTACGCGAAGCCGGACTTCAGTGATGAAGACGGGATTCGTGCCGCCGAGCTCGAGGCGGACTTCAGCGACATGGGCGGTTGGGATGCGGAGGCGAACGCGGGCCAGCTGCTGAACGCGCTCGGGATTCCGACGGAACGGCAGTCGCGGCTCGTGCGCGACCTGTCGGACAGCGAGAAGGTTCGAGTCCTGCTGGCGCAGGCTTTGTTCGGCAACCCGGACATCTTGCTCCTGGATGAGCCGACGAACCATTTGGATGTCGACTCGATCCTGTGGCTCGAAGAGTTTTTGTTGAACTTCAAGAACACGGTGATCGTGGTCTCGCACGATCGTCACTTCTTGGATCGCGTGTGCACGCACATCGCGGACGTCGACTTCCAGAAGGTGCAGCTCTACACGGGCAACTACACGTTCTGGTACGAGACGAGTCAGCTCGCGCTGCGGCAGCGGCAAGAGTCGAACTCGAAGAAGGAAGACAAGATCAAAGAGCTGAAGACGTTCATCGCGCGGTTCAGCGCGAATGCGTCGAAGTCGAGGCAGGCGACGTCGCGCGCCAAGTTGCTCGACAAGATCACGCTCGACGACATTCGGCCTTCGTCGCGGAAGTACCCGTACATCGTCTTCACCCCATCGCGTGAAGTCGGCAAGGACGTCCTCACGGTCGAGGGGCTGAGCAAGAGTTTCGACGGTGAGAGTCTGTTTCGGGATCTGCGCTTCACGCTGCGCCGCGGCGAGCGGATGGTGGTCGTCGGCGACGATCGCGCCGTGTCGGCTCTGCTCGACATTCTCGGTGGTGTCGATGAACCGGACAGCGGCACGGTTCGTTGGGGGAACTCGGTGGAGCTCGGATTCTTTCCGAAGGACAACCAGAGGTTCTTCGAGACGAGGTCGAACCTCGTCGATTGGTTGCGTCAGTTCTCGCGGGATCAGGACGAGAACTTCGTGCGCGGCTTTTTAGGCCGGATGTTGTTCAGCGGCGACGAAGCGAAGAAGAGCGCGAATGTGTTGTCGGGTGGCGAGAAGGTTCGCTGCATGTTGGCGCGGATGATGGTTCAGGGTCCGAACACGTTGGTGTTGGATGGTCCGACGAACCACTTGGATCTCGAGTCGATCACGGCGTTGAACAATGGGCTGGTCAAGTACGACGGTCCGATGGTGCTCGCGTCGCAAGACGTGACGTTCGTGGAGTCGCTCGCGAATCGCGTGCTCGAGCTCGGTCCAAACCAGTTCCAAGACTTAGGGGTCACCTTCGAGCAGTACTTGCAGGATCCGGCCCGCTTGGAGCGTTTGGGTAAGGCAACTTCGGCTTCTGCGGCCTGATCTCAGTGATCAGTCAGCAGTTGCTCGTTGAGTAGGTAGGCGCTCTCGCCGTAGCGCACGAGCGCGATTGCGCCGTCGGCGCCGACCACAAACGTGGTCAACGCGCAGTGGTAGGTCGCGAGCTTGAGCCAGCTGAACTGATCGCCGTCGAGCACGCGACAGACGAGTGAGCGGATCAGATTCCCGTGGCAAACGAACAAGTCATGCCGCGTCGCGGGGAGCGGCACGAAGAAGCTGGAGATGACCTCGGCGATGGCTTCGCGGCCTTGGCGTCTGACCGACGGTGGAACGCTCATGCCGGGCACTGCGCTGGGTAAGATCTCCCGCAAGACCGCCGTCGTGCGCGCGCCTTTGACGTCGAGTCGCTTGATGAGGATCGCTGCGGTCTCAGTCGCGCGTTGTGCGTCGCTCGTCCAAACGCGGGTGATCGGCCAGCGCGCGAGGTAACGTCCAGCCGCAGCGGCTTGCCGGCGTCCGAGCGGAGTGAGTGGACCGTCGCCCTCCGGCGGTTGTCGAACGTACTGGCCGTGGCGAATCAGATGCACGAAATGCAGTGGCGCGGAAGGACGTGTTCTGCGGGCCATTCCTGTGATTTATCACTGCGTCTTCAAACCCTGCAAAAAGGTCTTCACCGCCCGCGTCACCCGCTGACCCGCCGTATAAAAGGTCTCGTTGTGGCCGGCGCGATCCAACCACAACGCCGACTTCGGCTCCGGCGCGGCCTCGAACAAACGCGGCCCCATCTCGAACGGCACCACCTCGTCAGTTCGACTGTGAATGATCAACTTCGGCGCCTTGATGCGGCCCACCTTCGACAGATTGTCGAAACGCGTCCTCACCAACAACCTCACGGGCAACCACGGAAAACTTCGCGCCGCCATGTCCGCGATGCTCGTGAACGTCGACAACAAGATCACCCCACCCACTTCACGCGTCGCCGCCAACTCACACGCCGGCCCGCCTCCCAACGACTCGCCGAACACCACCAACTGCTTTGCCGGCGCACGCGCGACCGCCCACGCGTAGGCCGCGCGCGCATCTCGATACAAGCCGGCCTCCGACGGACTGCCCTCACTCCGCCCATAGCCGCGATACTCGAGCGCCAACACATTCGCTCCGAACTCATGGAACAGCTCGAGCAACTCACTTCGATCCGCCAGGTTCCCGGCATTCCCGTGCAAGTACAGCAGCGTGTGTTCGGCGCCCGCCTGCGGAATCCAACGCGCATGCAGCGCAACACCGTCCTCCGCGCGCAACCTGAGGTCCTCACCCGGACCCACCACGTCGCCGCCAGGCGTCGGAAAAAAGATCAGTCGGTCCTGGAACGCCATCACCAACACACAAAATGCCAGGTAGGCGAACACGAAGCGCCCTACCCACTTCAACGTGGACGCGAGCACGACTGCACGCCGGCCGATCGTGTTCTCGCGCGGCGCCGCCACTGACCGCACCATAACGCAAAAAAGCCCCGACCTTCCGGCCGGGGCTTTCGCAAACTGTGCGGGCCTACCTCAGATCACTCGGGAACTGGCGGCTTCGGAGGCAGCGGCGGCGGCTCCTTGCGCGGCGGCAAGCTGCAACCGAACCGCACGTCCACCTTCGCTTTGTCGTCCGCTTGCACGCGCGTGCAAGTGTCCGCACACAACGCGATCGTCTCGCCCTTGAAGTAGAAGCTGCCGCTCTGCCCACCGCAGGACTCGACGTCTTGCACCTGGCGGAACGAAATCGCGTCTGCACTCGGTTGCGAATAGACCACTTCGACCGTGTTGCGATCGAGCGTCTTGCCGTCCGGCGCCTTCGGAACCGCGAAGTCACACGCGACCTTCGTACCTTCGACGACTCCCTGCGCAATGCGCTTGAAGATCGCCGTGAAGCCCGTCGTGCCGCCCGTCCCAGCAGCGGCCACATCGGCAGCGCACACCGGGTAACGCAAACCACCCGTGAGCCGGCTCAGGCCGTCGTAGGCGCGACCCGGGTTCGCACCGCTCGAACAGTTCACCGTCGCCGCAGCCGCTTCGTTCGGCTCGTACGGCACGTCCATCATCCCCGCCTTGAACGGCATCGAAATGATGCTGTGGAACACGTAGTTGCGCCCGCCCTCGCCGGCCATGAACTGCTCCGTGCTCAACATGCGCAGCGCTTCATCGAACTGCTTCGCTTGGTACATGCCGGTCTTGTCACTCGGGTTCATCGGATCGGCGACGGTGTCCTTCACCGTGAAGTCCATCGTTCCGTCACCGTTCAAGTCGACCGAGCAGTCGGCCTGATCGTCGGTGATCTCCACGAAGATCTTGGTCGCGTCTTTCCGCAGCCATTGGCTCCAGCCCATCGGCGCGAGCCCGAAGCCGTCCGGCTTCTTGAACCACTGCAGCGCGCGGCACAGCGAGTTCTTACTGCCGACCGACGCCTCTTTGGAATGCTTGTTGCCGTCTGGATCGTAGTGGAAAAAACGCGCGGACGACTTCGGCGCAGCGCCGTAGACCGCGTCCGCTTCAGTGCCCGGACAAGTCTGGTCCGGATTCAACTCGCCGCTGATGCAGACGCTACACGCGTCCGTCGAGCCCATCGGCAGCGAACTGGCATAATCGTAAAACCCGAAGTCGCCGAGCATGATCACGCGGAAATCGATCCCGCTCATGCCGATCAGCTTCGCGAAGTCCGCGTTGATGCTGTTCTGAACCGCCTTGATCTCGCCGTCCATCGAGCTCGAGTTGTCGATCACGAACACGATGTCGACCGGACGCTTACGCAAATCGGCTTTCGCACTCGACTGCGCACACTCTTTTTCGACGCCGGCATCTTGGACGTCGACCAAGCGGTCGTCGTCGAGATAGTTCGGAGTTCCGTCGCCATCCGTGTCGACGCTCGCGCCGCCAGCAGCTGCAACTTCGTCCTTCGTCAGCGTGCCGTCGCCGTCGTCATCCGTATCCAGGTAATCCGGCGAGCCATCGACGTCGCTATCGAGGTTCTTCTCGAGGGCAGTCGGAATCCCGTCGCCGTCGTCATCGGCATCGAGGTAGTCGGCGAGCCCGTCCCCGTCCAGGTCGACGTCGCCGTTCGCTCGCTCGAGGAAGTCCGATACCCCGTCCCCGTCGGAGTCCTGCATGACATCGATGAAGCCACCATCCGTGTTCCAGACGGATCCATCGAGCGTCGGCGTTCCCAGAGGACCCTTGGGGTCCTTGTCGTCACCGGTACATCCGCTTCCAACAGCCACGATCAAGACTGCGGTCCACCACCAAACACTCCGTGACCCCATTCAGCTAAAGCTCCCGGTTACGACTTTTTATACAGCTCGTCTGTACAGCCTAACTCGGGGCCATGTAGCAGTGAAAGTGTAGGAATGCCCTATTCATGTAAATAGGGAGGTCTCTGGAGGCTTGTGTGCGTTCTGGATTGGCCAACGCTGGTTGGGTCAGACCTCGGCTACTGCAGGGCTACTGCAATACATCGAAGTCGAGACCACCCACGTAGGCGTAGCTCACGAACCGGTCAAACCCGTAGACGATGATCGCCACCTCTCGGTCGGACACGATGGTGTGCACGCCGTCCTGCTGGTTGCCCGGGAGGATCGATGGGATCTGACCGCCCTTGATCTGCGGGAACGCGAGCTGGCAACGATGCACGACCCAGTCGATCTCGGTCGGCGATGGCTCCATGTCACCACCGGTCACGCCGCTGTTGGCTGCAGCATCCCAACCGGGCACCGACGACGTCACACATGTACCCGGCAAGTCGCCACCATCGAAGCGAATGCGCGCATCGCGCGGCGCCATGATGTTCACGAAGTCGAAGATGTACTTGTCCGGTGTGAGGAAGATGTAGTCGCGCCGGTACTGCCGAATCGGCGGGACCGCGATGATCGAGGGATCGCCACCGGGATACTGCCGCGGGATGCCGGTCACGCCTTGGCTGCCGAGCGCTTGCAGCACTTGGACCGGACTATCGGCGCGAATCAGCACGTCGCGATCCGCCCGCAAGGTTCGATCGCCGCGCTCTAGCAGAATGAAGTCGTCATCGGGCGGCGCGAGCGTCGTTCGCACGCGCGTCCGACCGGAAGTCGCGACCACGCGAATCCACTCGGGCTCCTCGACGTTTGCGACGAGCATCGTGCCGTCCACCGATGCCCCATTCAAAACCTTCGTACGCTGCGGCATACGACCGACCAAGTAGTCGTTGCCGGCGCTCGAGTCGGGGAGCAGCTGCTCTTCCAGGTGATCGGCGCAGCATTGCCGCTTCGCATACGTACCGAACATCGGCACGTCCGAAGCCTCACTGCCGACGAATACCACGACGTTGTGATTCGCGGAGATCAGCGTCCCGGTAAAGTCCGCGTTGAAGCCCTGCGTCTCCAAGTTGATCACGTCGAACGGACCGATATCGATGCTGAACTTCCCGCCTGGGCCCGACTCCGGCACGGGACCCGCACCGACGACGCGCACCACTTCGGCGCCGAGATCGATGTCGACCTTCGTCGCCGCTTCGGTGCCCATGATCGTCAAAAACGCGCGCAGGTCATCGTTGCTCGTCGTGTTGTCGAAGTCCTGCTCCGGATTGTCGGAGTCGCCGATCGTCTGCGGCCAACCGACCACGGTGTACCGCGAACCGAGCGCAGAGGTCGGATACAGCAGTGACGCATCGTTCGAGAACACGTTCACGTTCTCGAGCGGATTGAACTGGTACGCAGTGATCGGCAGCACCGAGGTCACGCGATAGGCAGTCGAGCTCACTGCCGTGTGCGTGCCGTCGTTCAACCCCGTCGCACTCGAGCCATCGACTTCGCGACGCGGCAGCTTGAACACCTCGAGGTCGCCCGGCGCAACGCGCCGACGCTCGACCAGCTGCACGTTCGCCGGCTCGCCCCACAGCCCCGTGTTCAGGTCGACGCGCACTTCCACCGGCACGCGATTCGGGTTCGCGACTGCAACCGCGTATTGCTGCGCCGACGCGTTGTTCATGTCGCTCAGAGCGGCGTTGTCGAGGTCGGCCGCGTAGAACTCGCAACCGACATAGCCACGCAACTGCTCCGCGACTTCACACGCCTTCTGACATTGCGCGTTGGAGCAGATCTCACCGGCGTTCTCGAGGTCGCATTGCGCGACGTCTTTCCAACCACTGCCGTCGTCGGCACACGACTGAACTACGTCTTCGTTGCAATCGGGACCATCGGAATCCGAGCAAGTCTTGCAGCGCATGTCGCCCGGCGAACAAGCGACGCAACCGCGCGCGACGTCACACAAGAGGCCCATCGCACTGCAGTCGGTCTCGACCGACTCGAGGAACTCCTCCGACGCCATGCAACGGTAGTGCTTGTTGCCGGCGCACACGCTCGTGTCGCCCGTCTTACAGACTTGGACGGGCGCTTGGTTAGCGCGATCGCCCGCATCTGGGAGCGGCGGTAACCCGATCTGACGCGGCTTCAGATCGCAACCGATCCCCGCGAGCATCAACCCTAACGCGACCAGCCAGAGGCGCATAACCACGCGTAGCCTGAAATCTTCGCGTTGTCACGCACGGCAAACTGTTGAATTAGTCAGCGACGGGCAGTCAAAACATTGATCGCCGTGTGCGTAAAGTAACGCGGCGCCAACTGCGCGTAGCGGAACTGGTTGTACTGGAACTCGTCGATCTTCACTGCCGTCACGGTCCAGTTCAAAAAGCCCGAAGCAAGGTCCGCCTGCCCGTCGATCATCGAGAAGTCAGGCACAGGGACGTTGCGCGCATCGCCCGGCAGAATCTCGGACCAGACCGGGAAACCCGTGCCATCCGCGATGTCGACGATGATCAAATCCGCCGCCTCACCCTCGAGCTCGAAGCGCAGCGTGCGATCGCTCGGTAACATCCCACCCGTAGCCGGCGACAGTGCGCGCGGAATGCCGAGAAAGCCGGTTATCTCGATGTCGGTCTGATTCTGAGGCATGCCGGTACGCCGCTGCGTCGTGAGCGGCACGTCCGTATCGGGCGTGTAGTAACCCGCGACCAGCTCGTAACTTGCCCCTTCGAGCACGCGCGCGAACGGCGGTTGCCCGAAGAACCTGAACGTGTCCGAACCCACGCGGCGGCGCACGATGTCGTACTGCTTCATGCCGACCTCGCGCACGATCACGCCTTCACCACCGAGGTCGACGCTCGCGCGCACGCGAAACTCACTCGGTCCGCTCGGCGAAGGAGCCGGGTAGTCCCGAAGCGACACCGCGAGCTCGCGATCGAGCGAGATGTCCATGTCGAGATTGACGTTTTCGTTCTCTTCGCCGGGCGCAGTCACGACGTTGCGTGCGAGCCCCATCACGTACGGCGTGAACTCCATGTTGTCAGTACGCTCGATGCCGCAGAGCGCATACACCGCGAGCCCTGCCGGCCGCGCAAAGATCTTGTACTTGAAGCCGCGTTGACCGACTTCAGCGGTCGTCTCGATCAAACGCGCCATCGTGCCCTGTGGATCAGGCGCGGGGTTCCGCGTATCGGAGCTCGACCGAGTCGTGAACACGTACGCGACGCGAATCTCGGAGGCGCGCGGCTTCGGCACGATGCTCCAATCGTTCACGCCGAACTCGTCGACACCCGGGAAGATCAGCTCGCCGGAGATCAACGCACCGAGCGCACCGCGGCGCGCTGGCCCTTCTCCGCCCGACTGACACGAGAGATCGAACGCCGCAGACAAGATGATCGTCGCGTTCTCCGCATCGAAGCTGACGATCGAACCCTTCTGATAACACTTCGCGCTCGCGTGAACCGTGACTGGGCCCTTCAAGAAGGGTTCGATCGTCAGGATCGAACCGCGCTCGTCGGTCAGGCCGCGGTAGCGCGTGTTCCGAAGATCGTTACCGACGACCACGAGCGCCTTCGGGATCACGAACCCGAGGTCGTTCATCACCGCGACGTTGAGCGTGCCGCTGATGGGCTCGCCCGACAGACCGCCCATCTCCGCATCGAGCGTCTCGACGTATTCGTAGGCCGAGCGCGCGACGAGCTGCGGATGCACGTCATCTGACCAGCGTGCGATCACGTCCACGCGACCGAGCGCGTGACGCGGTGCCTTGCAACGAATGCGGGCCGGAGCGAGCTGCGTGACATCCGCACACGGCTCGCCACCGAACTCGACGATCACACCCTCGTCGAACGTCGCGCCACCGGCGGTGAGCTCGATGAGCGTGCCACCCGAGATCGAGCCTTCCGACGGCGTCAGTTGCAGAGCGTTGTAGTTGAACGCCGCTTCCAGCTTCACCGTGTCGTCGCCCTGCGTCACCTCGACGTCTGCATTCCCGACGATGCCCGCGGGAACCACGACGCTGATTCGGTTGTGACTGAGCACCACCGTGTCGCCCGGTTGCACGAGCGCACCGCCGATGCGTACGAGCGCGTCGTCACCGAAGCCGCTGCCGCGCAACACGCTCGGCGTGCCGCCGGAGAACGGACCACTCGCCGGCTCGATTCCGGTCAACGTCAGCTTCGTTGCATCGATACCGGTCGTAGGAAAATCGGGCTGCTCGTCTTCGTTCAAGCTGGGCGGGCTGGCATCCGCGCGATCATCGAGATCGGGCGCCATGTAGGGCTTTGACTGACTGCAGCCAACAGCCGCGAAGACCGCGCTCGACCAACCGACGCAGCAGGCTGCAACCCAAAGTACCCGGAATGGCAATCGGCGATCGGGCTTCGTACTATGAGCGCTCACGAGCCACCGCTGTGATCGCAGAGGCAAACAGCGCTCCTGACCACTCGAACCGTCCATTTAGGGCATCGATTAGGGCATCGACGAAAGTCTTCGTAGTTAAGCGCATCCACTATACCGAGGCAAGATGAAGCTCCTGCGCATCGTCGTGAGCGACCTACATCTAGGTACCGGGGTCGAGAAGGGCAAGCGCAACCCATTCGAAGACTTCTACGAGGATGAACGCTTCGCAGAGTTGCTCTCCCACTACGACGACCAAGCTGGCGATCAAAGCGAGATTGAGCTCATTTTGAATGGGGACATCTTCGACCTGTTGAAGGTCAAACTAGACGGCACTTGGCCGACAGAGATCACCGCAGAGATAGCGACGGAGAAACTGCGATTGTGTCTCGAAGGACACCCAAAGTTCGTTCTTTCGCTCAGGCGGTTTCTGTCTCGCGCACATCGACGCCTCGTGTATCTGCCGGGCAACCACGATCTCGACATGCTGTTCGAGGCGCCGCAGGCACTGTTCAGCCGGTACGTCGCGCCCGGTGAGCTGAGCGAACGAGTGCGTTTCATCACGCACACCGATACCTACTACCTGCCGGAAGGGATCCAGATCCGGCACGGCCATCAGCTCGAGCGCATCCACCGCATTCAGTACTCCAAGCCGTTTCGGAAGCGGCGCGACGGGACCGAGGTCCTCGATCTGCCCTACGGCAGCCTGTGGATTCTCGAAGTGATGAACCCGGTCAAAGAGTTCCGAAATAGCGTCGATCGCGTTCTCCCGCTCAAGCTGTACCTGCTGGGGTCCCTGTTCTTCGATCCCGCGTTCGGCATTCGGTTCATGCTGAAGTCACTCCTCCACCTCCTGCGGCGCCGCATCTTCACGTTGCGAGCCTGGCGAAAGCGGCTCGCGAGCATCCCGCTCATCCTTCGCGAAGAGGTATTCGCGATGAGCGGCTTCGACCACGCCGCTGAACGACATCTGCGCAAACTGCGTGGCGTCACCACTCTCATCGTCGGTCACAGCCACACACCGCGGTTTCGCGTCCTGCCGACGCACCAGCTGATGATGAACACCGGTAGCTGGATCAAGATGATCCACCTCGACCTGCAATACCTCGGGCAAGACAGCGGCCTCACCTACGCCCTCATCGAGTACTCGGACGACGGCCGGGCCGAGCCGAAGCTGATGCGCTGGTTCGGCACGAGAAACACATGCGAGGCGATCCCATTCGCGTCGTGAAGCTCGCCTTGCTGCTCACGGCGGCGGCAAGCCTCGCAGCTGCGCGCGGCGCGGAGATCTCAGTCGAACTCGCGCCCGAGCGCACCGTCCGCGCAGGATCGCACACGTCGATCGAAGTGATCGTGCAGCTGCCGGCGGGCAACGACTCCCCGCTCTTGATCACGCCGAGCGTGGAAGGCGAGGCGGTCGAGGTAGTGCGCGGCCGGCTGATCCGACCGGATGCGAAACCGGTGGACGGCGATGCTTCGCGGCTCCGGTTCGAGATCCCGATCCTCGCGAAGAGCGAAGGCACGGCGATTTTGCGAGTGGATGTAATGACTTACGTCTGCGAACGCGCGTGCCGGCGAGTCCTCATGCGGGCGAGTGAAGTCCTGCGAGTCCGCGCGGAGTAGTTGTCATCGGCTGAGTCAAGACGACATCGGCCATGTCAAAACGACCTCGAAGTTGACAGATTGTCGCCGTCTGCCAGACTGTCAACATGGAGGCAGCGCAGGCGCCTGTTTTACCCACGGTCCTCATCGTCGAGGACGAGCGCTCGAATCTCACGTCGCTCGAGCGCATTTTTCAGCGCGAAGGCTTCCGGACGCTCCTCGCCGAGGATGCGAAAGTGGGCCTCGAGTTGTGTCGCAAGCACCGCGTAAACGTCGTGCTCACCGACTTGATGCTTCCCGGCATGAGCGGTCTCGACTTGATCAAAGCGCTGCATACGGTCGCGCCGGATGCCGAAGTCGTGGTCATGACCGCGTACGGCACGGTCGAAACGGCCGTCGAAGCGATGCGCGAAGGTGCGTACGACTTCGTCGAGAAGCCGCTCAAGCGCATGGACATCGTGAAGTCCGTCCGCAAAGCCGCCGAGCGACACGCGCTCCTGGCTGAAAATCGCACGCTGAAAAACGAGCTCTCCGCGCTGCGCAATCGCGAGATCGTCGGCACGGCACCTTCGCTGCGGCGGGCGCTCGAGATCGCGGCGCAAGCTGCGCCTTCGACTGCAAACGTGCTCGTGCTCGGCCAGAGCGGCACCGGCAAAGAGCTCCTCGCGCGCTACATCCACCAGCACAGCGGTCGCGAAGGCCCGTTCGTCGCGGTGAACCTCGCAGCCCTACCCGAGACGATCGTCGAGGGTGAGCTCTTCGGTCACGAGAAGGGCGCGTTCACCGGCGCGATTCAAAAGCGCATCGGCAAGATCGGCCAATCTTCGGGTGGCAGCTTGTTTCTCGACGAGATCGGCGAGCTCAGCGCGGCCGTGCAAGTGAAACTCTTGCGCGTGCTCCAAGAAGGCGAATACGAGCCGCTCGGCGGCAAGACGCACAAAGCCGATTTCCGGCTGATCGCGGCGACCAACCGCGATTTGAAGTCCGACGTCGAAGCCGGCCGCTTCCGCGAAGATCTGTTCTATCGCTTGAACGTGATCGCGATCACGTGCCCGACGCTGACCGAGCGCTCGGACGACATTCCACTCTTGGTCGATCACTTTCTCGCGGTCTACTGCCGTAAAAACGGCAAACCCGCGATGACCGTGACCCGAGCCGCGCTCGACCGCCTGACCGCCTACGCATGGCCCGGCAACGTACGCGAGCTCGAAAACGTGATCGAACGCGGGGTCGTGCTCGGGCGCTCGTCGACGATCGATGTAGACAGTCTGCCTGCGCCGATCGCGCAAGCTGAAGCTCGCGGCGGCAGTCTGTCGTTCGCGTTGGGCACGCCGCTCGAGGAGATCGAGCAGCGCGTGATCCGAGCCACCCTCGACCACACCGGCGGCGACAAACGCATCGCCGCGCAACTGCTCGGGATCGCAACTCGCACGATCTACCGAAAGCTCGCAGCCGAAGGCGGCGAGGAAGAAGAACTCGCCTCGGCTACCGGCCCGGCCGGCGCGCCCGCCGCACCGCTTCCGGGGACGAAGTCTCACTGACATTTTGTCATCGCGCAGCGGTCTGAGCGGCGCGGCGTTGTCAGCTTGTCGCAGCGACCTGTGAGCACACACCCGTTTCCGCCCGAAATCACTGCAAAGTTCATGAGTTGCGGCCAGGCACGTCACTTGCTTTGTCTGGCCCCTGGAGGTCTGTTCGGTGCAGCTGGAGCTATCGCCCAAGCGCATGCGCGTGATCATCATCTTGATCACGCTCGGTTGTTGCGCGTTCTTTTTGGCCCAAGGCTCCACGCAGCTAATAGCCGCAACCTGGATGCCGATCCGCGCCTCGTCCACCAAAGCGGTGACACCCAGCAGCGAAGGGCCTGCGAAGGGCGAGCTTCCGCCGGACAAGACCGCGATCCTCGCGCGCAACATGTTCGACCCGACAACCGGCCCGCTCTGGCCGCCGAAGACGGTCATCGATCCGAACGCGCCGCTCGACGGGACGACGACGGTTGCGACCCAACACCTGGCAGACGGGCAGATGCCTCCGCCGTGCGAAGGTCCAGTGCGGCTGGTCGCGGCGATCTACGATCCGCGCGATCCGGACTGGTCGTTCGCGAGCTTGTCGACTGGCGCGGCCTCGCCGCTCTTGTACCGGCCGGGCAACTCGATCGACGGCAAAGAGATCGACTCGGTCTACCCGGAAGCGGTGTTCCTCAAGCAGACCACCGGCGTGTTGTGCTCGCTCACGATGTTCAAGCCGCCCAACCCGCCCGCGCCGCCGCCAGCTGCAGCGAAGCCAGCCGAGCCCGCGAAAGAAGCCGGGGGCGAGGACCTGGACAAAGGCATTCGCCAGCAAAGCGACACGAAGTACCAAGTGCAACGCAGCTTGGTCGACAAGCTGCTGACGAACCAAGCAGAGCTGATGCGCTCTGCGCGCGTAGTTCCACACGAAGAAAACGGGCGTACGGTCGGCGTGAAGTTGTACGGAATCCGGCGCAGCTCGCTGCTCGGAAAACTCGGCATCCAGAACGGCGACATGCTTCGCACCATCAACGGCTTCGACATGTCGGCCCCGGATTCAGCGCTCGAGGCCTACTCGAAGCTGCGGAGCGCGAACAACCTGTCCGTCGCGCTGGTCCGACGCGGGTCCGCCGTCACGATGGAATATCAAATCGCTAACTGACAATGAGTGACGCATGACTCGAGCTTTTGGCACTCGCGTGCACGCACGCAGAACTTTTTCGGCGAGGTCACGAACCGTGAACACGCGCGTTGCTCTTCTGGGTAGCTTGGCGCTCTCCTCGATCACTTTCGTAGTCGGCGTGCGCGAGCACGCGTTCGCACAAGCGGTGCCCGAGCCGGCGCCGCAACCGGCGACACCCACACCGACTCCCACACCGCCCGCGCCGGGAGCCGAACCGACGGATCAGCCTGCACCGGGTGCCAAACCGCGCCCGACCGTTCGCACGCGGCGCGCGACGCCCAATACTCGTGGTGGTCGCACGACGTTCGCGGCGCCGCCTGCAAACCAAGTTCCACCCGCGCCTGGTTCGCCTGCTGGAATGGCGCCGCCCCCTTCCGCGAACGGCGTCGGCGACGACTTCACCGTCGTGCCGGGATCGGGGCCGGGAGCAGAAGCGCCCGAAGGCCCGGCATCCAACATCAAGCCGTTCGAAACCGGCATCGGGTACAACCCCGTGTCGCCGAACACGCGCGTCACGTTCAACCTCGAAGACGCCGACTTGCCCGAGCTGGTGCGACTGATGTCGCAGATCACCGGGCGCAGCTTCATCCTGCCGAGCAAGGCGCGCAGCATCAAAGCCACGGTTTACGCGCCGACGAAAGTCACCGCGGCCGAGGCGTATCAGGCGTTCATGTCGATCCTCGAGCTGAACGGGATGGCTCTCGTTCCGTCCGGTCGCTACTACAAGATCGTCGAGTCGGGCCGCGTCGAAGGTCGCGCCGTACCGCTCTACAACACGGACGAGGCGGTGCCGAACGGCGACCGCTATCTGACGCGCTTGCAGTCGGTGAAGAACATCGCGGCCGAAGACGCGTCAGCGCTGCTCGAGCGCTTCAAGTCCGGTGACGGCAGCCTCACGGCGTACGCGCCGACGAACATGCTGATCATGACGGATACGGGCACGAACATCCGTCGCATGCTCCGCATCCTCGAAGTCGTCGACGTCGCGCGCACCGGTGAACAGATCTGGGTCGAGCCGGTGCACCACGCCACGGCAACCGAGCTCGCGGCGCGCCTCACCGAGCTGTTCGACGTCGGCAAGAAGGCCGACCCGAAGGACGCGAAGAAGCCGGCACCGGGCACGGCGACGATCGGTGGCAGTGAAGCGCGCCTGTCGAAGGTGCTCGCAGACGAGCGTACCAACTCGATCATCATCGTCGGAACC
>Ga0193752_1000892_pt1 | contig 26666 bp, 13 predicted proteins | sample H1c1metaG_FD_144924 | JGI IMG/M metagenome (GOLD analysis project Ga0193752, IMG submission 144924) | Soil microbial communities from a riparian zone of the East river system, Colorado, United States - H1c1 | ecosystem: Environmental > Terrestrial > Soil > Riparian zone | place: USA: East River...
TTTGGTTCACGCATACCCATTTCAGCGGGCGGTATGCATACTCCATATTCTGTTTCGTATGTCCAGTGGCGTTATGCAAGAAACCCCCTGTTTCCGTATAGTTTTATTAGCGATAATGAAAACTATATACTGATTTATCGTATCAAAGAGCATAGCAGATTTTCCGAATTGCGGATAACCGACTTTTTTTTATTCAACAAAAATGCAAATATCAAAACGGATATTGCAAAGAAAATCAGGTTCATTTCCCGGAAATCATCTGCCGATCTCCTTACTATTTCAGGCCGGCAATTACTTACCTATAAAGATTATTTACCGGGTTTCGGCCTGGTTCCGATTCGTAATGCCGGTCCTTCCATTACACTTAGAAATCTCACAGCGGACGATGAATTCGGGACGTTCATGGATATGAACAATTGGTCATACAGCATGGGCGACCTCGAATTATTCTGATGTAGAACCTGCAAAATGCCGGGCATACTCACCCATATTCCAGCTTTTCATCTGATATTTCTGTCTGCATTCAGAATAGAAATTCAGTATATCTTCCAGGTTGGTCATGTTTTGTTCAGGATAATCGCCAAAATTCTCCGGGTGCCACCATAAATGATAACATTCGTTTTTACTGGCTGCATTTTTCATTTCACTTTTTACTCTTTTCAACACCAGTTTGTTTGCCATTTTATATCTGGGATGCCATGGCCGCAAAAATCTGCTTGCAGGAATTTGCAATGGTTCGCCCGAAATGGGTTTCAATGACTGAAGTGAAAAAGAGGTTCTTCGGGAGGCCATCGGGAGATAAGCGTCTCCGGTTCGGAAGATCTTGCGAAGAAGGTTTCCCCCTTTGTCCGGAACCGGGCTCCAGAACCAGTCAACAGGGTTCGATCTTATTGTTTTGATACCGTTGTTATAACAAACTTTCAAATGGACAGGATTAAACTGATTACGTGGAAATACCAACGACACAGTTCTGGTGTTGAACTTTGCCGCTGCTTTCTGAACCGCTTGAAGATCTGCCCCGAATGCATCTTCACCCCGAAGCTTTTCCAGGCAATAATAATGACTGAAAGTGTGAGTACCTAATTCCTGTCCTTCATAAGTTAATATCTTCTCAATCATTTCCGGTGCAAAGTGTGCCCATTTATATTGGGGGTCCAGACCGTTCTCCCGAACATACTGATAAGCCGAATATATTGAATTTTCATATTCCGGTTCATTGGCGGGCTTCATACGGTACCACTCGTTCTGATCGGATGCGAATAATGATCCTACCGAAGCCCAGGTAACATGAACCCCATGCTTCTGAAAAAGAGCCAGCATAGAAGGAATAATTCTTCGGGTGTTTTCATAACATCGCTTTCTTTCATCCCGGTTCCTTTTATCAAACACACCCCAGTGCAATTCGAAATCAAGGCTCACTGTGAATATTCCTTCCATAATTACAAACCATTTATACCCGCACGGTATTGATTAGTTGCCGGCTGTGATTCATCATCAGCCTTATTTTCATCCATGTATTTTTTCCGTCTGGCGATTTTTACACTTTGCTTATAATCAAGAAATGAGATTATTATGAAAAGGAAAAAATACATTACCATGCTTTTCTGACGGATTATGATGCCCATATTTGAGAGCGTCGCAGACAAAGCAAACGAAGTTGCCAGAAAAGCAACCGCACAGGTTTTTACCAGCGCTGAACTTATCTTAACATACCTGAAAAACCCTGGCTGAAAAAGATTTGCAGCCAGCATGATATAAACAACATTTTCAAAAGAAACAATAATCCCTGCTATCCCCGGTGCATCTAAAAACAAAGGCCGGAACCAGAATGTAAATAGCTTAAGGATGAGTGGATAGTTGGAGATATCTACCCCCGTATTCGATTTCGCAAGTTCAGTGGAGCGCGTTGTTGAAAACTTATCGAAGCTTTCGACAAGGTTATCGCTGTCGAGCCCTACGAAACTCATAATAGTACCATACATCAGCACAAGTGTGGTAGCCACTCCAAAAAACACAAGTGCTTTTTGATAAGCCGGAATCTTTTGCTTACCCGTAAACATGCCTACGATGATACCAATGGTCATGAAGAGAAATACGTGAGGACGCACATGGTAAACTATTACCAGACCAAGCACCAAAGCCATCTTACGGCTGTTAAGCTTGCTCAGGCCGTACATGATCATGGCAAGGCCCCAGAATATAATAGATCCTTTACCCAGAGAGGAGGTCCAGTAATGCATATTTGGCAGAAATATGAACAGGGTGATCATATCTATTCCATTTGTCTTACCTCCAAGCGATGTATTGGGTAAAAAACGGTGCCTGTGACGTATGTTTTCTTTAAAGAAGATATAGAAATACACGAATCCCCAGTATCCCATATAGGTAAAAAGCACCATCATCATTTCATAGCTGAAGCCGAGGTGTTTGATAAAAGGATAACCGAGAAAATCAATAAAACGGGTTCCGGTGGTATATATGGCGAGCCAGTCGAAATGATAGTATAAAGGCCTCTCATAATACCCGACAGAATCCGATCTTGAATTCATGACCATAACATAATACACCACGGCAAATAAAATATGATACCAGTACAGGCCCTTCATCAGGTTTGTATCGAACCACGGCTTACGTTTTCTGAAGTTGCTCAGCAATGGTATTGTCAGTCCGTATAAAACAATAATCAGAATAATCGCTCCTATCACAATATCTTATTTTAAAGTTTCACTGTATATGGTTTCCAGCTCGCCCACCATTTTCTCCATACTGAAGTTGCTGATGACCATTTCGCGGGCCTTGCGTCCCATCTCGCGGATCTGAAGCGGATCAGCTATAAATTTTTCGAGTTTTCTTACAAGCATCATAGGATCTGCTACCGGAACCAACACGCCATTCAGACCGTCTTTGACGAGTTCGCTGATACCACCTGCATCAGTACAGGCCGGCATCACTTCCATACTCATAGCCTCCAGTAAAGCTATCGGTAATCCTTCAAATTCGGAACTCATCATAAAGATATCCATTGCATTGAGAAACGGCCTGATTTCCGTTTGCAAACCTGCAAAATGGACATATCCCGAAGTTTGCAATTCGGCTGCTTTTGCATGTATTTCCTGTTTTAAAACACCATCTCCAACGACAATGAAATGCAACGCCGGAAATTTTTCGTGCAACTTTTGAGCAATTTCCAGCCATATTGTAAGCCGTTTTTGTGCACGGAATACACAGGTAATACCAATAAGAACTGCTCCGTCTGGAATGCCGTACCGGGCTCTTATATCAGTAGCCGGCTTGTATTCTGTAGAAAATTTCGCTGTATTTATACCATTAAGTACAACCTGGACCCTGGGTTTGCTTCTTTTGTGATTGGTACGAATCGAATTGGCGACCTCTGCCGATACCGCAATTACACGCTCCTGGCTTGAATAAGTGATTTTATTAAGATGATATGTGAGTTTATGATATCGCTCCCACATATTATGCTCTGTATAAACTACGGGAACACCGGTAAGCTTACCAACGATTCTTCCTGTTATACCTGCCCACGGTAAATGACAATGGATCAGTTTAATATTATTTTTCCTGACATATGATACAATTGACGGAATCTTTGCTATGATGGCCAGATTGTTTTTTGCAGCAAAACATGAAACCTTTCCGCCTGCGGCCCTTATTGCACCCACCATCTGATCTTTCCAGGGTATAAAATAAATATAATGAAAGCCGTACCTGCCCTGGTCATGTTTGGCAAGGGTTTCCGGTAATAGCGTTTCTGCCCCACCCCTTCCCAGGGATTTGATGATGTGCAAAATCTGTATCGGTTTGTGCGGCTGCATAATTATTTGATCGCGGTTGAACCTTTGCGATTTTGAGTGATAAGATCCTGATACGCGTTCAGGAACTTCTTTGAAATGCTGGTGTTCAGGTATTCCCGGTTTACAAGGTCAAATGCGTTTTGAATAATTTCGGTGTTGTTTTCCTGAGCTGTTTTGATGATGGCGTCTGCAAAGTCGTCTTCATTGTTTTTCTCAACCAGGTATCCTGTTTTATTATTTATCAGTATTTCACTTATTCCCCCCACATTATATGCAACTACAGGAATTTTACAATAAAATGCTTCCAGGATTACACCTGGTAATCCTTCTATAATACTAGGCAAAACAAGAACGTCAGCTTGTTTGATAAGTTGCATAGCATCATTACGAAAACCATGAAAGAGTACTTTGTCCTGGAGGCCTTTTTCACGCACAAGCTGCTCGGTCTCTGCTTTTAGCACTCCATTGCCAACGAGTTCCAGTCTACCATGATATCCCGATTTTACGAGTTTTTCAAAGATGCTGATCAAACCTTTGTGATTTTTTTCAAAACTGAAACCGCCTACATGTATAATCCGGAGCGGCCTGTCGCCCGATTTTTCAGGCTTTGAGACATGCTCTAACCGGGGCTCTTCAATACCAATCGGGATGGTAACGATCCGGTTTTTATATTTAGGGAATAACTTTGCAAAATCAATGGCAGAAGCACTGCTCACAGAAATGATCAGATCAGTAAATCTGAAGTAGAACCCATGAAAAATTTTGACAGGAGCAGATTTGATATAAAGGCTGATTGTACTGGCATTCCTGAAAACAACCGGTTGTTTCCAACGAAACCATAGCTTTGATGATATTGCATATTTGAGCGTGTCACCTGCATTCGCCTGAATAATGTCCGGGTTTTCCTGCTTTATGATTTCGGCCAGTTTTTTCCAGGCAGTTTTGTCAAACAGTCTTTTTGAAGAATCGCCGTTGAGATGATATGTTTTTCCAGTGAAAGGCAATTCGGCCATTCCCGGGAACACGAAAACCAGAATAGTTTCATGACCACCCGCATTGAGATGGGTAGATAGCTGTGAAGCAAACATTTCGGCTCCCCTTAACTGTGGTTTCTGAACAAGTTGAAGAATTTTCACTGCTTACCGCCGATTTTAAGGTGCAGGTAATTTTCGAACTGATTAACGATGTTATCCAGTTCGAAATTAGTAATCGCATATTCATATCCGTTGGAAGCAAGCTGGTGTGCCAATTCCATATTGTTCTTATACCAGGTCATTGCCTTAAATATTTCTTCTGCAGATTCGGTTCCGAAAACATAACCGGTTGAGAGGTGCGTCACAATTTCCTGATTCTGCGGTATGTTTGTTGTCAGAATAGGCAGTTGAGCAAACAAAGCCTCAACCAGTGCTCCGCTGAAACCTTCCATGATTGATGGAAACACGAAACAATCGTAATCAGCCAGTATCTCCGGCACATCTTTTCTGGCACCCAGTAGTGTAACCTTGTTTTCGAGTTTAGAAGAAACTATAAGTTCACTGAGTTCTTCTTTCAATGGACCGTCGCCCACTATAGTGAGCGTAGCATCAGGGTGCAGTTCAACAAACATCTTAAAACCCTGAATCAATTGGCGGTGGCCTTTCACGGTAAAAAGCCTGCTGACATTAACGAAATGTATACTCCTGTTTTCCGGAAGATTGCCCTCTCCGCGCCGTTTAATTTTGAAACTGTCCCTTCCCCTGTTGATCACTTCTATCTTTGCAGGAGGTATATTTAAGTGAATTGCATTTGCTTCTTTGATAGCCCTGGAGTTGGCAACGAAGCCAATGCAATATTTACTTGTGTATTTATTCAGTGTTTTGAAAACATTTACAAGCTTCCGGGCTTTCCAGCTAAGATGTTGGTTATATGAAGGCGTATAAAGATCATTCACAAAAGTACCGATCACCGGCACATGAGTAAAACGGGCAACAAGTCTTGCGATTATTTCTGATCTGGTAAGATAAGCAACAATGAGATCAGGCTTTTCATCCTGCACAGTCTTTTTCAGTTGTTGGTATGCTTTAACAAAGCCATATTTCTTTTTGATGTTGAAGGAATAGACTTTTTTGCCATACTCTATAAATTTCGGCTTAAGTGCTTCGCCCGGGTAAAGATGGCAGATGACCGAGTCTGTATTTACAAACCGGCTTGTATTGGCAAGCAGACTTTGTTCGGCACCGCCAAGTTGTAATGTATCTATAACGAACAGGATCTTTTTTTTCCCTTCAGTAATTATCATAAAAAGGGCTTAATTAGATCGTTTGCTATCGAACCTTAAAGATTTTGGATCAAGGGTTTTGCCCTCTACCCCGCGCATGCCATGCCAGATACCGGTAATTCTCAGCCTTACGCGTTGAAAACGGTCGGGGGCGAAAAAAGCTGCACCAATCAATAATTTTGATTGCAGAAAGGTATACTCGAGTAATCTCTTCAGTGAAAAGTATTCTTTAAGAATAAGCATTTGATTCCGCGATGAATAATAACCCCGCCATAGCGTAGCCTTTGTGAAAGAACCCTGACCACCGAGATGCAGCCGGTTCACAGGACCAAGGTCAAGCAGACCGATTTTGTAACCGTGTTTTTTAAGACGGATAATATATTCATCATCATCACACATCATGAAAAAACGTTCGCTGGTTGTACCGATCTTTCGTATAACATCGCCGCGAATAATAGCACCGTCAACAAGTGCATAATCGACTTCGGTAAGTTTCTCAGTCGTGACTACCTTTCTCTTTGTACCAAATTTAATATTTGATCCGGTTAGACCAACCAGTGCAAAATCAGATTTGCTGATATTTTCAACAAGCTCCTTTAGAACATTACTTTTATAATACGAGTCATCATCCAGAACCCAGAAATAATCAAAATCCTGAAGTTTAAGGCCAAGTTTCATTCCCTGAGAAATTGCATAGCCTGCACCCATATTGCCATCGAGATGAATGGTTTTGATACGCTGATCGGCAAGCAGCGACTGGAGCCATTCTTTGGTTCCATCTGTACTGAAATTATCAACAATGATAATGTTGGTCGGGGGAAATTCCTGAGCAAGGACATGTGCAAGGGTGGATTTAAGTATTTCCAACCTGTTATAAGTGACCATGACGGCACATACGCTGTTATTCATAAAGGGTGTTTGAAAGTGAGTAGTTTACATAAACCTGTACTTCAATATCCTGAAATAGTTCAGGAGCCTGGTTGGATTATGTTTTATCGCTTTCATGAGATATTCGATTGATTTTTTACGATCATTCATTTTGTAGTTTGAAAAAGCAATTGTTGCACAGATATTTGAGATCTCTTTCGGATCGTGCTTTTTCAAAAATGCAAAATGTTTTTTAAGGAATTGGGCGCCCCCATCACTTTTTCTCTGCCAGTTGGTTCTGATCCTTTCGCCGGCATGAATATTAATCTGTATGAGATACTTGCGTATTGTTACAATTTTATAATTTGTTTTTCGGATTTCCCCGATCAGGCGATAACCCAGATCGGTCTGAATATTTGCCCGCAGTTCGGCGTCATAGCCGCCGATAGCAATAAACAATTCTTTTCTGATAAATAAAGAGCCGCAGGTGAATTTCAGCATCATTTTCTCGCCAAACAGGTTGAACTCACCGAGTTCTTCATAGATGATGGAACCGTCCATAAATTTTCTGATTGCACATGAACAGGCAATACCTGTGTCCTTCTTAATTTCGTTGTGTACAGTTTGCAACCATTCCGGATATGCTTCGTCATCGCTATCGAGGAATGTTATGAATTCGCCCCTGGCATGACTTACACCAACGTTCAGACTGGCAGCCTGGCCCGAGTTCGCTTTCTTAATATAGCTAATCCGTGCATCCTTCAGATAAGACTGGATTGCCGATTCTGTATTGTCGGTAGAACCATCATCTACAATAATAAGTTCCCAGTCTGTAAAAGTCTGGGCCTGGATACTCCTGATGGTTGTCTGAACCAGCAATTCCCGGTTATAGGTCGGTGTTATAATGGAAATCATTTTCTCGGTCTTTTCTTTCGAAGATTTATAAGTTCCTGATAACGTTAGTTCGCCTCTTAAACAGCTTGTAACATAACCATCTTCTTGAACCTTGTTGATTTAGAAAACATTTCGTCAAATGTTCCTGAGGCTGATATCTTGCCGTCTTCCAGCAGATAGATCAGGTCAGCGTTTTTGATAGTTGATAACCGGTGGGCAATAACTATCATTGTATAGCTGCCATGAAGCTGCTCAATATTTTCCTGGATAATACGCTCTGTTTCCGAATCAAGGGCTGAGGTAGCCTCGTCAAAAATCAGGATTTCGGAGTTTTTATAAAGCTCACGTGCAATTGATATCCGCTGCTTCTGTCCCCCCGATATGAGCATTCCGTTATCGCCAAGTTTGGTATTTTCCTTCTCCGGCAGCGAATTCATGAAGTCAGTAAGAGAAGCCATCCTGACAATGTCCAGGAAACGTTTCATATTTTCCGGATTACGATCTGCCCAGAAAGTAATATTGTTGAAGATGTCGTCATTAAAAATGACTGACTCCTGCGAAATGTAGCCGATCTTGTTGCGATAGCTCGCAAGGTCATATTCTTTCAAAGGGATATTGTCTATCAGAATATCACCAAGCTGCGGTTTATATAAGCCGGCAACCATGTTTGCAAGTGTTGTTTTTCCCGATCCGCTTTCACCGATAAACGCAATAGTTTGTTTTGCCGGCACGCTCACTGTAATATTATCGAGAGCCTTTTTGGTATCGTAACGAAATTCGACATTTCTGAAGAGTACTTCTGTTTCCAGTTTTTTGAATTCTTTTGCGCCGTTGTCTTCACGGAATTCACTCATCTGTGCACTCAGCGTGCTTACTGCTTCCATGCCGCCACTATTTTCCACAAACCCGTGCCACTCATTCTGCAATGAAACAAGGAATGTCAAAGCTCTGTAAAAGAACAGTAAACTGGCCAGGATCGTTGTAAGGTTTGTTCCCATCCAGCCAACCTGTACCAGGATGACCAATGCCACAATAGTAATAATAATGGGTTCTTTGACACTTACGGCAATTGCCTTCATGTTACCCATTTTCTTATTCAGTGTCTCCGTTTCATCAATGACATTTAAAAGTTTCCCGGAATATTTTGCAAAAGTGTTAGTTGATTTAAGGTATTTGAAATAGTGAATTGATTGAACCAGGAATCCGTTGAAATCACTTCCTTTTTCCGAAAGTTCCGCGGAGGCTTTTTTCGTTATGCTGAAAATTTTCCGGTAAATAATATTGGATAAACCTGCCCCGAGACCTACGAGTAACGCGAACTGGTAGTTGGCAAGGAAAGCCAGTCCAATATAGGTGGCCAGCATTACAGACATCTGTGCTGAGTTAAAGTACAGCGTCATTGTATTGAATAACCTGGTAACCTCACCAGTGAGAATATTCTGAACTTTGCCGGCATCGTGTTTTATAAATGCCCCATACGATAAATGATACAGGTCATCCACCAGTTTGTATCTCACTTTCTTGATGAAATATTGCCTGATGGAAGCATAAAAATTAAGCTGGATATATTTAAAAATACCTTTTAAAACAAATAATGCAATCAGGATCATAAGAACCGTAGTGAGGTTCATCGTTAATCCCAGGCTTTCCATAAACGTGATAAAACCATGAAGCTGTCCAAGAGAACCGGAATCCTTAGGCGCGGTGTCTGCAACTGACTGCAATAATGGAATAAACATTGCAAGACCCAATCCGTCCATCAAACTGATAATAATGCTCAGCACCAGGTATAAGAAGAATCTGCTGCCAACTATACGGTAATAGAAACTAAAATATCCCCAAAATGTATTTTTATAATTAAGATCCATCTTTTTGTTTTTCGTTAAAACCTGATTTCATTGGCAGGTCTTATCAGACTCCTGCCCCTATTCCTTTCTTTTTCCTGCCTTTCTTTTTTCTTCCATAAGCATAGCCATATCCATAACCACCGTATTCACTATTGCTGCTAAACGCCTTTCCTTTAATACCATTTATAACGATAGAAAGAGATGGTAACCTTTTTTCTTCGTTTAATTTATTCACCAGTTTTAGTGCTGTCCGCAGTGAATATTTGTGTCGAACCACAAAAAACGACATATCTGCCCATTTTCCAAGCGTCATTGCATCAGAGACCAGGCCGACAGGTGGTGTATCTATTACGATCATGTCAAAATTTGCCTTCAGGTATTCAAAAAGCTCCGCCATTCTTCCACCGAGGATTATCTCTCCGGGGTTTGATGGTAAAGGATATCCTGAACTGATGAAAGACAGATTCTGAAATTCCCGTGTCGGGCGAGTAATATCTTTTAACTCAGCTTCACCTACCAGAAAGTTTGCGAGTCCTGGCTGGGTTTCTTCAACATTTAGTTTTTCGGACAAACCGGGACTTCTGAGATCGAACTCAAGTAGTGCGACTTTCTTATTTCTGATTGCGTAGCTGTTTGCCAGGTTGAGACTTACAAAACTTTTTCCTTCCTCACTTATAGATGAGGTAACCAGCAAAACCTTTGCAGGTTTATCCTGGCTGAGATAAGAGATGTTGGTACGAAGAGTCCTGAATTGTTCCGCCGCCGGCGTTACTGCTTCAGCAAGCATCACCATATCTGATTCTGAACGGGTAAAGTCGATCTCGCCGGCAACATTTATCTTAGTTGCGGCTTCGATATCTTTTCTTGTTTCAATCTTCTTATTCAGCAGCATCCTTACCAGAATGACAATGGCTGGTATCAATAAACCACAGGCTAACGCAATCTGATATATTAACATCGGATTTGGCTCGCGTGTCTTTTTATTTAATTTGGAATCAATGATCCTTGATTCTGCGATTTCTGCAGAAGCCAGTTCAATTTCCTTTTCAGATTTTCTTTCCATCAGGAACATGTAAACAGCCTGTTTCAGGTTAAGTACCCTGTTTACCTGCACGTAGTTCTTTTCCTTTCCCGGTAAAGTGCTGAACCTTGCAGAGGTAGATCTTTCCTGGCTTGACAGAAAATTACCATTGGCTTTTAGTTCCTGGCGAAGATTACTGCTGCTTTTCAATATACTTGTCCGGAAATCGTGTAAGGACTGGTTGATTGCTTCAAGCCGGGGATCAAGTGATGTCCCTTTTTCAAGAATGTCTTTTTTCTGAGCTACTACGCCGTTATATTTAGTGATAAGGTCGTTCAATACCGGATCCTGAAGTCCGCTGGCACTGATCACCTCGTCTTTGCTGCTACCACCTTTAACATTGGTTTCCATCATGGCAAGCATACTCTGTTTGAGCTCATTTTCACTTTTCTGGCGGTCAATTACCTTCATATCGCCAAGCAATTCTGTGGCAGATGCGGAAACATCGTTCACCTGGTTGCTGGACTTAAAGTTGCTGACAATATTTTCCTGCTGATTTAATTCACCCGTAACTTCATCCAGTCTTTGTTGCAGGAACGTCATTTCAACGCGTAAAGCTTTGTTCTTGTAGTCAAGATTTGCCAGATCATACCGGTAAACCAGAACTTTGATGAGATTTTCAGCCCTTGCTGTGAATTCGTCGGTTACTGATACCTGTAACATGTCTGGTCCGCCCTGAGGCACGGGGTTAACTTCAATTCTTCCAATGTATTTAGTGATAATATCATCGCGACCAAGTAATTGAAGTTCATATTCCGTCCCAGCTTTGAAACCGGGTTTCTTCTGGATGGTAATTGAATCGGTACCTACTTTGACAGACTGGCCGTATATTCCGGTGATGCCGGACAAGTCAGAAGTTAACTTGTATGAATCGTCGCTCAGAACCAGTGTATAAATGGGACTCTCCTTGTTCGGATCAGCCATTTTTGCTCTGACAGCAAAAAATACTGAATCGAGGCTGACTGGCTGATGTTTTACGTTTTCATTGGAAGAAAGGGAGATTTGGAGATGCAGTGAATCGATTGCCTCTCCGAGTATAGTTCCGGATTTAAGCTTAAATATTTCGCTGTTTATATCAACGGTACCGCTGTTATTGTCTGAACTTCCGTTTGCAAACGGTGTTCCCCCAATAAGGTTCTTTGCCTCAGTTGGTTTTTTAATCAGAACATAAGTTGACAATTTGTACAGCGGCAGTGTGTACTTCAGGTAGAGCATCGCGCCCACACCGAAAATAACAAGGGTAAGAATGAACCAGAAAAAATTCTTACCTAGTTTTGAGAAATAGGTTTTTATATCAAACCCGCCACCGGCTTCTTTTTCGTCTATGAATGAATGCTCCATGATGTTTTTTTTAATTTGTTCTGTTTAAAATAACCACAATACTTATAATACTGATTAAGAGCCCAAGCACTGTAGTGATCACGCCTGTCTCCTGTTGCAGAATAGTATTTGTGCGCGGAGGTACAATAAGGACATCGCCATGACGCATTTGAAACGTTTCTTTATCTAACAGCACTGCTTTTTTTCTAAGGTCAATCTTCGTAATACTTCTTTTTCCATTAGCCTGCCTGTAAAGCTGAATATCATAACGTTTTGCGGTTATGGGCAGATCACCGGCAGCGGCAAGGGCGTCAAGAATAGACGTTCTTTGCTGTGGCATAGTAAACGTCCCGGGACTTCTTACTTCTCCTAAAACAGATAGGCGGAAGGTTATAAACCTTACATCTACCATGGCTTCTTTCATATATGGTGAAGCGAGTTCCGTGAGTTTATTTTTTAACTGGCGTGCTGTTAATCCGTATACTTTAATTTTGCCAAGCATTGGAAACTCTATGAATCCCTGAGGATCAACTATCTGACCCGGCTCACCTAAAGTAGCAGGAACACCTTTGCGTGTAAAAAACAAAGCCGCTTCGGGATCTTTTCCACTGAAAGAGATATCCAGTTGATCGCCGAATTCAATCAGCCTTTCTTCCTGCGGTGCAGGAGGAAGATCAACAATCTCGCTATCAGGTAAGTCCTGGAAATAGCGCAGTTTTTTTGGAGTTGTGCAAGATGTTATGCAAACCGCAATAAACAACACGATAATAAGGAATCGGTTGACACCAGGAAAGAAACGCATATTCATATTCAGTTTTGTTTTAAGGGTTGAGCAAAAATAATATATAATTTTTTCATCTACTAATTACCATCAAATTTTGGCGATACCAGTCAAACGCAAGACCTAAACCCTTTTTGACAGAAATACCGGGCTGATACGCAATCAACGAAGCTGCCTTGTCAATATTTGCCAGACTATGTTTTACGTCTCCTTTTCTACTTTCGCGATAACTTGGCTTTAGAGAGATACCCGCTGTTTCAGAAATTTCTTTCCAAAGTTCATTCAGTGTTGTTCTCTCACCGAATGCGATATTAATAACTTCGTGTTTTTTGATATCTTCTGCAAGCAGTCCTTTAATATTTGCCTGTACCGCATTTTCAACAAAAGTAAAGTCCCGGCTTGTTTCACCATCACCATTAATATAAGGTGCTTCATTTTTGAGCGCGCATTCAATAAACAACGGAATCACGGCCGCATAAGGTCCTTTCGGATTCTGCCGTGGTCCGAATACATTAAAATAACGAAGTCCCAATGCATGAAAATCGTAATTGCTTGAAAATACATTTGCGTACAATTCATTCACATACTTTGTAACTGCGTACGGAGATAATGGATTGCCAATCTGGTCTTCAACTTTTGGCAAACCCGGATGATCGCCGTAGGTGCTGCTGCTTGCCGCATATACCATCTTTCTGACCTTTGCGTCACGGGCAGCAACCAGCATATTCAAAAATCCACTCACATTCACTTCATTGCTTGTCACCGGATCATTAATTGATCTCGGTACTGAACCCAATGCAGCCTGGTGAGACAGGTAATCTATCCCATCAACCGATTTGCGACAGATTTCAAGGTCACGGATATCTCCTTCTAAAAGTTCAAACGCAGGATTGCCGAGAAAAGGCTGAATATTTTCGCGGGAGCCTGTGCTGAAGTTGTCGAGTACCCGGACTTTTCCAGCATTATTCTTTAAAAGATATTCTACTATGTTTGAACCGATAAAGCCCGCACCACCTGTTACCAGGAATGAAGATTTTGAAATATCAGTAGTATGAAATTTTTGTTCGTACATAAATTTATTTTACAATCTGGCGTCAACCAGTGATTTGTCCAGCAATCCCTTTACATCATACAATACACAAGACTCACCACACAGTTTCTTGACTAAAGGGTAATTAAATTCTTTGTGGGCCACTGCAAGAATAACGGTATCGTATACCTTATCTTCCGGAAGTGACTCAAGCATGGTGATGCCATATTCATGTTTCACTTCGGCAGCGTCCGCCCACGGATCATATACATCTATATTTACCTGGTATTTTTTTAACTGATCGATAATATCAATCACTTTTGTATTTCTGACATCAGGACAGTTCTCTTTAAATGCTATACCAAGAACAAGTGCCTTGCTGTTTGAAACCGGTATACCTTTCCTGATCATCAGCTTTACAACATTTTCGGCGATGTATGAGCCCATTCCATCATTCAGTCTTCGCCCGGCCAGGATGATCTCCGGATGATAGCCGACTTCCATTGCCTTTTGGGCCAGATAATACGGGTCTACACCTATACAATGCCCTCCAACCAATCCAGGTTTAAAGTTAAGAAAGTTCCACTTAGTTCCTGCAGCTGCCAGTACTTCTGCCGTATCTATATCCAGCTGATTGAATATTTTTGACAGTTCATTGATGAAAGCGATATTGATGTCGCGTTGTGCGTTCTCAATAACCTTGGCGGCTTCTGCGACTTTTATTGAAGGTGCCATATGTGTACCCGCAATTATAATGGTGCCGTAAAGATCATTTACTTTTCTCGCGGCTTCCGGGGTAGATCCGGATGTTACTTTTTTAATCTTCGTAACGGTGTGCTCCTTATCTCCCGGATTTATTCTTTCCGGTGAATAACCAACAAAAAAATCAGTGTTATAAATCAAACCGGACACCTTTTCAAGAACCGGTACACATTCGTCTTCGGTAACACCTGGATAAACCGTGGATTCATATACAACGATATCCCCTTTCTTAAGAACTTTGCCTACTGTGTCGCTCGCCTTATATAATGGTGTAAGATCCGGACGATTGTACCTATCTACCGGTGTAGGAACAGTAACAATATAAACATTAGCCTTTTTCAGCTCATTAAGATCGCTGGTGATAAGAATTCCGTTGCCTGTATCTTTTGATGTTTTCAGGACAGAGGTCAGGTCCTCATTACTTACTTCAAGGGTGAAATCATTTCCTGCCAATAATGCGTTGACTCTTTTTTGATTAATATCAAAACCGATAACAGGAAATTTTTTTGAAAATTCGATTGCCAGTGGCAGTCCGACATAACCAAGACCAATTACGCCGATAACTTGTTGTTCCATAAGGTGCTTTATCCCGTTTATTTTAAATTTATTGTTAGGTACTTATTATTAGGTATTTTCAATGTTAATTATCGGCGGCACAATACACACTTTCTCAATAGCAACGATTTATTAGACTAATATCTTATCTACGTCCGATAATAATTGTTCCTGGCTTGTCTGCTTAATGTATGTTATTCACGGAATTTTAAGCATGAACAGGCATTTAAACCATGTTTATAGGACATCTTAGTTGCTACTATTAAAAGGAAACATACAATAAGTAATGAAAAAACCAGGAGGTATTCGAAAGGATGTCAGGTAAGCTGTAATTACATAGGATGATGGTGTGAAAAAAGGTAATTTCTATTCGATATTGTGTGGTTTCAGGGTTTTCCGGAGGATGGAGAGGATTGTAAATTATTTTAAAATTAGGCTCAAAAGTAATAATATTTATCAAATAATGAAATAAAAGGCAAAAAACATTTAATCGACTCCCCTTTCCTGTTAGTCGCCGGATACTAATGCTTTACTCTATTTACGACCGGTAAGTGCCTAAATCTTTTCTGCATATATCGCTCACAAAGATAAAAACTAGATTAAATTTTCCTGCCCGTATAACTACCTATTGCAAATTATCATATTAAACTCTACTTTGGAGTCGTGAATTCCCTGGTGGAATTCCTCTGACCCGGTATAAATACTAATCATAATAATCCAATCCCTTTATTACATAGGATTACAATCTGTAAAATCGACCAGTCTTAATAATTGATTGGATGGATCAGGAATTGATATGCCTTAAATGTTTGTAGAAGACATGAAGACTAAACCGAACCCTTTAATAAATCCTGAATGAACAAAGACAAACTCAAAGATGGTTTGTTCTTGTATGTGCACCAATATGTACACAGGCAGGCCATTCTAACTCCGCTCCAGGCCGCTGTCCGGTTTAAACTTGAGGAAATAACTTACGGCGAATTGTACCAAAAAGCAAGCCAGATTGCTTTTTATTTGGATGAATTTTACAAGTCTGAAAACATAATTGGAATATGTACTTCCCGTGACATCGATACAATCGTTTCTATATGCGGAATTCTCATGTCTGGCAAAGCATATCTCCCACTTGATCCTAATTATCCTTCGGGACGGCTTGAACAAATATTGAAAGATTCAAAAACTACGGTTTGTATTACCTCAATAAATAATCATGAAAGTTTAACACAGACAAACCTAAGAATAGTATCAACTGCCCAGTGTTACACAGCTAATATAGAAGAGAGAATAATTACCCCCAAAACTTCGCTTGCTTATATATTATATACCTCAGGATCTACCGGCAAACCTAAGGGTGTCAGCATGGGCCATGCCCCTTTGATCAATTTGCTGGAGTGGCAGTTTCGCGAATCAGGTGTTGCTGCCGGAACAAATACGATGCAATTTGCTCCTTTGAGCTTTGACGTATCTTTTCAGGAAATCTTTGCAACACTTGGTACCGGTGGTACGCTGGTCCTGGTTGAAGACGATATCCGGCTCGATCCGTTCAGACTTCTTGCTTTTATCAGGAATGAATCGATCAACAGAATATTTCTTCCTTTTGTTGCATTACAACAACTTGCGGAAACCGCAGGAACTAACAATTCGTTTCCTGACTGTCTCCACGAAGTCATGACGGCCGGAGAGCAATTAAAGATCACACCCCAGCTTGTCAACCTTTTCGGATCCATTCCGGGTTGTAAACTGTTTAATCAATATGGCCCGACCGAGGCGCATGTAGTAACGCAACTGGTATTGGAAGGAAACTCTGCAAACTGGCCGGCGCTTCCGACAATTGGAAAACCTATTTCTAATACAGCTATTTATATTATAGACCAAAATGGTGCGCTTTTGCAGACTGGCGAAACCGGTGAGTTGATCATAAGCGGCGTTTGCCTGGCGGAAGGTTACCTTAATGACCAGGATCTTACTGCAAAGAAGTTTACATACTGGGTTCACCCGCAGCTGGGAAGCCAGCGCGTATATCTTTCGGGTGATCTTGCCCGTTATTTACCCGGGGGTAACATTGAATTTTTGGGCAGAAGAGATGACCAGGTTAAAATACGCGGGCACAGAGTTGAACCGGGAGAAATCGAAGTTATTCTAAACAGTTACCCTGGTGTTGAACAGGCCGTAGTAATTGCCCGTGCCGACAAGGCCGGACAGAAAAGATTACTGGCTTATCTGAAACTCTCTGATAAGTCAGTCGATCTGAAAGATGTGCGAACCTATATCGAAGCTAAGTTGCCTCCTTACATGATCCCGTCGGCTTTTGTGGAAGTAACCGTTTTTCCAAAAACCACAAGTGGTAAAGTTGATAAAAACGCCTTACCGGATGCTGAAATCAAACGTCCGGATCTTGCAACGGCTTACCGGGCTGCGGGTTCAATAACGGAACATCGGATAGCAGAAGTATGGGCCGGTTTGTTACAGATGGATCGTGTAGGTATCGAAGATAATTTCTTTGATCTGGGAGGAAATTCCCTGCTTGCCGTTAAAACAATTGTTCTGTTAAGAGAACGTTTTGCGTTCGAATTGCCTGTGACAAAACTCTATCAGTTTCCCACCATAAAAACAATCGCTCATTTCCTCGATGATGGCGAAGAGCAACAACACCTGTCCGAACGAAAAACACGGCCGGTATCTTCATCAATGGAGATAGCGGTTATTGGCATGGCCGGGCGTTTTCCTGGCGCCAATACCATCGATGAGTTGTGGCAACTGTTAATTCAGGGCAGGGAAACAACAAGATTTTTTACAGATGATGAACTGGATCCTTCTATTTCATTAGCTGCCAAACGCAATCCTGATTATGTAAAAGCGCGTGGAATAATCGATGGTGCTGACATGTTCGATCCTTCTTTTTTTGGCATCAACAATGCGATAGCCTCCCTGATGGACCCGCAGCAGCGGATCTTTCTTGAAGTTGCATGGGAAGTTCTTGAAAAAACAGGCTATTTGCCTGTGCATCACAATGGGTCAATCGGGGTTTTTGCTGGTTGTGGCAATAATACCTATTATCTCAATAATGTATTGTCAAACAAAGATCTTATTGAACAGGTTGGACCTTTTCAGGTGATGACCGTAAATGAAAAAGACTATATAGCAACAAGAACAGCTTTTCATTTGAACCTGAAAGGACCGGCTATCAGTCTCAACACCGGTTGTTCCACTTCATTGTTGGCAATCAGCCAGGCTGTTGAAAACATTCGTTCAGGAAGATGTGAAATGGCAATTGCAGGCGGTGTCGCAATTACCGCTCCCATACGTAGCGGTCAGTTTTATGAAGAGGGTGCAATGTTCAGTAAAGACGGCCATTGCCGGCCATTTGATGCCGATGCCGGCGGAACTGTGTTCAGTGATGGCGCCGGAGTGGTATTACTAAAACTGATGGATCAGGCCATCGCAGATGGAGACACTATCTTTGCCGTTGTTAAAGGTGTAGGATATAATAATGATGGTGGCAATAAAGCCAGTTTTACCGCACCGAGTGCTGAAGGCCAGGCAGGCGCTGTGAGACAGGCTATTTCCGACGCAGGTATTGAACCAGCACAAATAAGTTATATTGAAACACATGGTACAGCGACACCATTAGGTGATCCGATTGAAATCGAAGGATTGAGGATGGCTTTTGGCCTGCAATCCAAGAACCAGTTTTGCGCGATCGGCTCGGTGAAGAGTAATATGGGACATCTTACTGCAGCGGCAGGAGTAACCGGTTTTATTAAAACAGTTCTTTCCATTTATAATAAGCAGCTACCGCCATCAATTCATTTCAAGTCACCAAATCCGGAAATAAATTTTCAAAGCAGTCCTTTTTATGTTAATTCGGGTTTACTGCCATGGGCTACTGAAGAGCGTTTTGCCGGCGTAAGTTCATTCGGAGTGGGTGGAACCAATGTTCATGTTATACTTGGAGCCGCAGATATGGTTAAACCCATTTCCGTAAGAAATAGAAGGCCAGCACAATTAATCAGGCTTTCGGCAAAAACTCAACCCAGCCTCGAAGCCTATGCCCGAAAGCTGTGCGATTTTGTTATCCGGGATTCCTCCACGTCATTGTGTGATCTGGCTTATAGTCTTTACCGCACCAGGCAGCAGTTTAATCACCGGAGATTTGTCGTTGCCGGCGATACTGAATCGCTGCAGGTTAAACTGAATGCGGCCGCACTTCCCACTGAATCTTCCGTTATTAAGGAACGTATTGAAAGAATTGCATTCGTTTTCCCTGGCCAGGGATCACAATTTGCAAATATGGGTCTCGAATTGTATCAGCATGAACTGGTATTTAAGGAGGCTGTTGACGAATGTGCTTACCTGCTCTATGAATTTATGGGTGAAGATATCCGCAAGATCATTTATCCCGCTACAGAAGATGTAGAACGCAGTATGGCGCTGGATAATACACGTTACACGCAACCGGCAATATTTGTATTTGAATATGCGCTTGCAAAATTATGGATGAGCTGGGGTATACAGCCCGATGTTTTTATTGGCCATAGTATTGGTGAATTCGTTGCAGCTCATCTGGCAGGAGTTTTCACACTGAGCGATGCACTGATGCTGATTGAAGCCCGCGGACGACTGATGTCAACATTGCCATCAGGTAGTATGTTATCTGTGAGAGCGGATATAAAATCGCTTTCGCCATTAATACCTCCGGGTCTTTCAATAGCTGCCGTTAACAGCAAGTTTGTTACGGTTGTGGCGGGTGATACTGTCCGGGTAAATGAATTTTCAGAATTCCTTAATGAAAAGAATATTGGGAATAAACTGCTTTTTACCAGCCACGCCTTTCATTCGGCAATGATGAAACCGGTTGAAATTCCATTTGAGGAACTGGTGCGGTCAACGGTCAGGAAAGCGCCGTTAACTCCAATCATTTCAACTGTAACAGGTAAGCTGCTTTCAGCCGATGAAGCAATCAATCCGGCATACTGGTCAAATCATTTGTTAGCTCCGGTTCTTTTTGCTGATGCTGTTGATGAATTAATTTCAACACCTTCAACATTACTACTGGAAATAGGTCCCCGTAACGTAACCACCACGCTTGTAAAACAACACGTGGGTCAAAAGAAAATTGCAGCAGTTGCGAGCCAGCAACCCGATACTAATGGCCATCATGCCTATAGTGAATTACTTCAGGCTGTTGGACAGTTGTGGTTATTTGATATCAATATCAAATTTGCCAACATTTTCCCGGATACAGGTGTCCCTGTGACCGAACTTCCTTCATATGCATTTGACAAGAAAAAATATTGGGTAACGGCAACGCAGACGTCGACGCCAACGTCTTCGCCGACATTACCACCGCAATTAAGTGTAACAGTGCCTGAAATAATAACAAATACCGAAGTTTCTTTTAATCCGACCCAATCCCAAAATATGAGAAAGAATACAATTATCTCTACAATCAGGACCATTATGGAAGAGGCATCCGGCTTTGAGATGGCCGATGTTCCCGTCAGCTTAAGTTTTATTGAAACAGGACTTGATTCCTTATTACTTACACAGGTTGCGCTAACGCTTAAGAAACATTTTCCGGTTCCTGTAAGTTTCCGGCAACTGAACGAAGACTGTAACTCAATCGAAAAGCTCGCAGCATATTATGACCTAAGACTTCCACCCTCGGACTATCAATCAACTCAGCCGACCGTGGTTGCGAAACCGCCGGTTATGATTAATCAGCAGCCCGGCCATCCCGAAAATTTTCCAAATGTGATCAACGGTCACGAATATAATGCAGCGGCGATACCCCAGTATCCGGTGCGTCAAAACACCGCCGATAATTCGGCACTTGGGCTGATCGCACAGCAAATGGAAATATTGTCCAGACAAATAGTCTTGTTGCAGGCCCAGCAATATTTTCCGGAAATCCGGGATCAAATCACAAATGCTGTCCACGAGATAAAAACAAAAGAAGTAAAAATTCTGCAACCTGATATTTCCAGTGAGGAAGCGCTGGAGTTGAAAAAGCCGTTCGGAGCTACTGCCCGTATTGAAAAACACAGCACAGAATTAAATGCTGTGCAGCAATCATTTATTACGTCTCTGGCAAAAGAATATAATGATAAAACAAAAGCCAGCAAAAATTATACACAGAAGCACCGGGCGTCAATGGCTGATCCACGCGTAGTTTCAGGCTTCAGGCCTGTAACAAAAGAACTGGTGTATCCAATCGTGATGAACAAATCGTATGGCAGCAGATTATGGGATATTGATGGCAATGAATATATTGATCTACTTAACGGATTTGGCAGCAGTTTTCTAGGCTACCAGCCTGACTTTATAAAAAAGGCGCTGCATGCCCAGATCGATGCTGGCTACGAGATCGGACCGCAACATGAACTCGCCGGACCGGTATGTAAGCTTATCTGCGAGTTCACTGGCGCCGACCGTGCCGCACTTTGCAACACCGGTTCCGAGGCTGTACTTGGTGCCATGCGCATAGCCCGTACCGTTACCGGACGTTCCCTGATCGTTGCCTTCAATGGTTCGTATCATGGTATTGTTGATGAGGTGATAGTAAGAGGCACCAAAAAATTAAAATCGTTTCCTGCAGCTCCTGGAATTATGCCCGAGTCGGTACAAAACATGTTGATTCTTGATTATGGCACAGATGAATCCTTACGTATTATTCGCGAACGTGCAGATGAACTCGCAGCTGTTCTTGTTGAACCTGTGCAAAGCCGCAGGCCGGAATTTCAGCCTGTCGCATTTTTAAAAGAAGTTCGGGAAATCACAGCCAAATCCGGCACTGCACTCATCTTCGATGAAGTAATTACGGGGTTCAGGATGCATCCGGGAGGAGCCCAGGCATTGTTTGGAATTAAAGCGGATCTGGGCACTTATGGAAAAGTGGTGGGCGCTGGAATTTCAATTGGAGTAATTGCCGGGACCAATCATTTTATGAATGCCCTGGATGGCGGATTCTGGCAGTTTGGGGACGCTTCAATTCCTGAAGCCGGTGTTACCTATTTTGCAGGCACTTTTGTACGACATCCTCTCGCTCTGGCTGCTTCGATGGCATCGCTTGAATATATGAAAAGTAAAGGACCAGCCTTACAGGAAAGTATAGCTGCGAAAACGAAACGATTGGCCGATGGCATTAACAAACTTGTTGAAAATTACGGGCTGCCAATTTTTGTTGCCCGGTTTGGATCGCTGTGGAAAATAAAATTTAATGAAGATATTCCTTACAGTGAGTTGCTTTTCACATTGATGCGAAACCGCGGATTTCATATCCTGGATAACTTTCCCTGCTTTCTCACTGAAGCACATACTGACCAGGAAATAGATATGTGCCTGACGGCTTTCGCAGACAGCTTCGCTGAAATGATTGAAGCTGGTTTTTTTAAACCAACAAATCATTCTGTTAAAAACACTCAGGTCGCATTCCAGGTAGAAAACCAACCACCGGTTCCAGGCTCACGTCTTGGAAAAGGAAATGACGGTAACCCCGCATGGTTTATTTCAAACCCCGATCAACCCGGTCAGTTTTTGCAACTCAAAAAGAAATAACACATCCAAATGAAAGACTCACTATTCGAATTCGTACCAGTCCAACACAATCCTTTCACCGGCCCCGAAATCCTTTGTGTTGTCCCTACCATCGAACCCCAGAAAGAGATATGGCTATCGTGCAAAATGGGCGGAGATGATTCAAACCGATCTTACAACGAATCCATAACAGTCTGCTTGAATGGTAAACTTGACCAGCTGGCAATGGTCGCTGCACTGAAACAACTGATTTCCCGTCATGAAGCCCTTCGTGCAAGTTTTAGTCCGGACGACGTGAACATGATAATTTATCATGACGTAACAATTGATTTGTTGTTTGAGGATATTTCAAAACTTGACGATATAGCTAAACAACATTTCCTTGAAAGTTATGCTATCAAAGATGCTTCTACTGCCTTTGATCTGAACAACGGGCCTTTGTTACGCCCTGTTCTATTTAAATTGGATGATGATACACATCATTTGAGGCTGACTGCACATCATTTAATATGTGATGGATGGTCCATGGGCGTTATTATAAATGAGCTATCGAAACTTTACAGTGCATATTCTAAAAATGAAATACCTGTACTCAATGCAGCACCGGCATATTCGGATTATATAACAGATCAGTTAAATCTCTCTTTAACTGAAGAACACAAGGTCACTGAAAACTATTGGGTAGAACAGTTTAAACCGGTTCCACCAGTAATGAATCTCCCTATCGATTTTCAAAGGCCGGCAGTAAGAACATTTAAAAGCAGGCGCGACGATTTTAAAATCGACAGATCATTGGTTGCGGATGTAAAAAAAATGGGCGCAAAGGCTGGCTGCAGTTTTGTTACTACGATGCTTGCCGCTTTTGAAGTCTTGCTTCATCATGTAACAGGGCAGGATGACATCGTGTTAGGACTACCTGCTGCCGGTCAGTCGGCCGCCGGAAGCGATAACCTGATTGGTCATTGTGTAAACCTTCTTCCGCTAAGGAGCTTTCCCGCTGATAGTATAAAATTTGATGATTATCTGAAGGTCAGAAAAAAAGCAATTTTTGATGCTTATGATCAGCAGCAGTTTACATTTGGAAGCCTGTTAAAGAAATTGCCGTTAGCAAGAGATAGGTCGAGAGTACCCCTTGTACCTGTTGTATTCAACGTAGATATGGCAATGAATACAGGTGTTTATTTTGAAGGGTTAAAACATCAACTCATCAGTAATCCTAGGGTTTTTGAAACTTTTGAGATTTTTTTAAATGTCACTGGTAATGAGAACGAACTCATTCTTGAGTGGTCTTACAACACACAGCTGTTCAGTCCCGCAACAATCACTGGCATGATGCAGCTTTTTGAAAAGATACTGGAGACAGTCGCAGAGAATCCCTCCGTGAAGATTGGAGATCTTAATGTAATATCCGAAACAAGTGCTCCATTTGAATATCCCGGGAATAATTCTGTATTTGAATACCCCAGAATAACACTGCATGACCTGATTCGTAAGCAATGTCTGAAAAGCCCATCTTCTCCGGCAATAGCTTTTGGAAGTAATGTTTTTAGTTACGAACAACTGGAATCAATGTCAAGCCAGTTTGCATTTCAACTTTCTGAAGCCGGAATAAAATCCGGAGATATTGTTGGCCTTGCCATTGAACGCTCTCCATACATTATTATATCGATGCTGGCTATCCTGAAAACAGGTGCAGCTTATGTTCCACTTGACCCTGAATATCCCAAAGACAGGGTGAGTTATATGTTGGAAGATTCTGCCGCCAAAATATTATTGACCTCGAAAAGATACCAGGGTCAGTTTAACTTGGACATCAGAGAGCTTTTGGTAGAGGATATTATAAAAAAATGTCCGGGATATCCGATTGAATTTTCACGTAGTGGTATAACCGAAGACGCCATCGCCTATATTCTGTATACTTCAGGTTCGACCGGCAAACCCAAAGGAGTCCAGGTTACCCATCGAAATCTGGTCAACTTATTGAGTAGCCTTGGTAAGATACTGAAAATGAACGCGACCGACAATATACTTGGTCTTACCACTGTCTCATTTGATATTTCGGCAGTGGAGTTTTACCTGCCGCTTACAACAGGGGCATCAGTTGAAGTTGTAAGTACAGAAACAGCCAGGGATGGGTATGCTTTATTAAACATGATCAAAGCTCGTAAGCCTGCTTTTGTTCAGGCAACTCCTGCTACCTGGAAAATGCTACTTGAAGCAGGATGGAATGAAGACATAAAAATCCGCTGCATTTGCAGTGGTGGTGAACCCCTTTCCAGGGAGCTCGCTGAGAAACTCATTCGAAGAAGTAATTTCCTTTATAATCTTTATGGACCAACGGAAACAACAATATATTCAACATGGAAGCACGTTACTATTGATGATAAAGTGATCAGTATCGGCAAACCGGTTGGAAATACCCGTGTTTATATTTTAAATGCAGCTAACAAACCCGTAGGTGAAAATGAACAGGGTGAAATTTGTATAGCAGGCGATGGTGTGGCAAAAGGATATCTCAACCGGGCCGATCTAACAAATGAAAGATTTTTGAAAGATCCCTTTTCGAAAGAACCCGGCGCTAAAATGTACCGTACCGGTGACCTGGGTAAATTTCTGTCTACCGGGGACATCCAATGTCTTGGCCGTATAGATCAACAGATCAAAGTTCGTGGATATCGGATCGAACCAGGCGAAATTGAATACTGTTTGTCAAAGCAATCGTCAGTCCGGCAATCTGTTGTCGTTTCAAGGGAAGATAATCCCGGCGATCAGCGACTGGTGGCTTATGTTGTGTTAACACAGGGAATTAATGTAGATGTTAGTCAGCTGATAGGTCAATGGAAGCATGCGATCAAAAACTTTATGCCGGCATATATGTGCCCCAGTGATTTCGTTATCCTGGATAAAATTCCAACAACTCCCAATGGTAAAGTAGATAAAAAGGGATTACCCAGACCGCATCATATCAAAAAAACAAATCGGGATGTTATTGGATTGCTTACTCCTTCAGAAAAAATCCTTTCAGAAATCTGGTCTAAAATTCTGAGTATAAAACAACCCGATATTCATGATGACTTTTTTGAGTCGGGCGGACACTCTCTGATTGCCATGAAAATGATGGCTATGATTGAAAAAGAAACTGGTATTCAATTACCCTTATCTGTTCTCTTCGAATGTCCGACAATTGCACTGCTTGCTGCAAGGCTCGAAGGCAAAAACCACGCCGAAACCTTTGATAGTCTTGTGACGATCAAAAAAGGCGGCAATAAAATGCCGCTTTATATCGTGCATGGCGCCAGAGGGACGGTGCCAATTTTTAACCGTACCATTGAACACCTTCACCCCGACCAACCTATATACGGATTACAGGCAAGGGGACTGGATGGAAACACTCCAATTGTTGAAACAGTAGAAGAAATTGCCTCAAATTATATTGCTGAGATAATCAGGAATAATCCGGACGGACCTTATGCTCTCGCCGGTTACTCGTTCGGCGGTATTGTAGCATTTGAAATGGCGCGCCAGTTAAAACAAATGCAAAAGGAAGTTAAAGCGCTTATTATTTTTGACACTTATGCTGATGGGGTTGATGTTAATCTTTCAGGTTTCAGGTCCGGCTTAAATAAGATCCGGATTTTCATGATGCGGAAACTTTATGATGTTGCTGCTTTTGTTAGAAATCCGGCAGAAAAAATGAAATATGAAAAAGAGGGAATCAAAACCCGTGTTCATAAGCCTTACCGGCGTCTGAAAAGCTGGATCGAAGGAAAAGAAAAAGATCTGTTTTATTATAAATATAAAATTGAGGAGATCAATCTGAAAGCACAATCGCGGTATCACCTGCTTCCTTATGACGGAGTAGTAGAACTTTTCCGCGCAACAAAAAGAACTTATTTTCAGGATGATAGTTTATATCTGGGC
>Ga0193752_1000893_pt1 | contig 26664 bp, 25 predicted proteins | sample H1c1metaG_FD_144924 | JGI IMG/M metagenome (GOLD analysis project Ga0193752, IMG submission 144924) | Soil microbial communities from a riparian zone of the East river system, Colorado, United States - H1c1 | ecosystem: Environmental > Terrestrial > Soil > Riparian zone | place: USA: East River...
CAGTGACCCGTGATTCGTGATTCGTGATTCGTGATTCGTGATTCGTGAAAAGGCTACTTCAGTTCGAATGCATCCGCATCGAGGTGCGCCGGAAAGCGCCGTCGATGCTCGTCGAGCCCTGCGCGATCCAAGGTCACTGTCTGTACAAACGCTTGCTCGCTCTCGGGCATCAGCGGCTGACCTAGATAGTCGAGCGCGGCGCTATCGCCGCTGTGCTCAATCCCCTGCCCGTCCGCTCCCACGCGATTGACGCCGATGCAGTAACTCAAATTCTCGATGGCGCGCGCCTTGAGCAGCGTTTGCCATGCGTAACGACGACGCGCCGGCCAGTTGGCAACATAAATCAGTAGATCGTAGTCGGTGCCGCTGCGATTGCGACTCCACACGGGGAATCTCAAGTCGTAACACACCAGCGGACAGATGCGCCAGCCGTTGAGTTCGACGATGAGACGTCCCTCGCCTCCCGCATAATGCTCGTGTTCCCGCCCCATGCGGAATAAATGTCGCTTGTCGTAGGTGTCTGACGTACCGTCCGGTCGCATCCACGTGAGTCGGTTGTAGCAGCGGTTGCCATCACGCGTCGACACGCTGCCCGTGATCGTCACTTTTAGCGCTGCCGCTAATTCTTGCAGCCACTCGATGGTGGGACCGCCCGCCACCTCAGCCTGGGTTTCCGGCTGCATCGTGAAGCCTGTCGAAAACATCTCCGGAAGAACAATCAGATCGGTCGATCCTGCTAGCGGCCGCAACTTCTCCGCCAACGCATGGCGATTGGCTGCAGGATCCTGCCAAGCCAAATCGGTCTGAACGAGAGTGACACGCAAGTGCGACATGCAATATCCGTCAGGAGGCCAACTACAAGTTGCAGAGGCGTTCTGCTGCTTGCGCAAGCGTATCGTCAGTCTTCGCAAAACAGAAGCGCAAATAGCAGAGCTTTGCTGCGGGAGGCTTCGCGTAGAACGGCGAGAGCGGGATCGACGCGACGCCTGCATCTCGAATCAACGTGTCGGCAAACTCCATATCGCTTTGCGATGAGATGCCACTGTAGTCGAGCAACTGGAAGAAGGTGCCGGCAGTGGGCACCCACCTAAAACGCGAGCCTTTGAGCCGATCCAAGAATAAGGCCCGCTTCTGCGTGTAAAACCCCGCCAGCTCCTCGTTGTGGCTGGGAGCTTCGCGCAGGAAATCGGCGATGGCGTACTGCAGCGGCGTGGCGATCGTGAACGTGTTGAACTGATGCACTCGACGAATCTCGCGCGTGAGGTTCGCGGGCGCCACGGCATAGCCAATCCGCCATCCCGTCGCATGCATTGTCTTGCCGAACGAGAACACACTGACCGACCGTTCCGCCAACTCGGCGTGGCCGCACAGACTGACGTGCCGTCGGCCATCGAACACGATGTGTTCATACACTTCGTCCGAGATGATCAGGATGGATGAATTGCGAACGCAATTCGCCAGCTCCCGGATATCATCGGTCGACAGCACTGTTGTCGCGGGATTGTTGGGGCTGTTGATTAAGATCAAGCGTGTGCGCGCGTTGATCGACTCGCGCACTCGCTGCCAATCGATGGTAAAGGAAGGCGGCTCGAGCGGGATGTGAACCGGTTTGCCGCCTGCCAGCAGCACAGACGGTGCATAGGAATCGTACGAAGGATCGAAGATAATCACTTCATCGCCTGGATGCACGAGCGCTTGGATGGCCGAGAAGATCGCTTCAGTCGCGCCCAGCGTGATGGTGACCTCGTGCTGCGCGTCGAATGCGCGGCCGTGCGACCGTTGCAACTTCGTTGCGATTTGTTGACGCAGCCCTTCGACACCCATCATCGGCGCGTATTGATTCTGCCCCGCGTTTGCGTGGTGAGCGAGTAGCTCCTTAAGCCGCATCGGTGGATCGTAGTTGGGAAACCCTTGCGACAGATTGATCGCGCCCGTTTCATGGGCGCGCTGGCTCATCACCGTGAAGATCGTCGTGCCGACGTGCGGCAGCTTGGATACAACGTCAACCATAGCGATCTACTTGCCCGGCTACTTGTTGGCCGCGATGGCCATTTGCACGTCGCGCTGCCTTCGCTTCTCTTGTCGCGACATCGAGATGCCGGCAATCGCCACGAACAGCGTCACGATCGCGACCATGATGGTAGCAAGCGCGTTGATCTCGGGCGTGATGCCGCGGCGCACGGTCGAGAAAATCATCATGGGCAATGTATTGGTGGCAGGCCCAGCGGTGAAGGTAGCGATCACCAAATCGTCGAGCGATAACGTAAACGCGAGCAACCATCCGGAAATCATGGCGGGCGCGATAATCGGTAACGTGATCGCGAAGAACACCTTCGCGGGACGCGCGCCTAGATCCATCGCCGCTTCTTCGAGCGAATCGTCCATCGTAGACAACCGCGATTGCACGACGACCGTCACGTAAGACAGCGTGAGCGTGATATGCGCAATGGCGATGGTACTGAAGCCACGCTCATTCGGCACAAAAGGTAAATCCGCGAAGGCCACGAACAGCAGCAGCAGCGACAAACCGGTAATGACTTCGGGCATCACGAGCGGCGCAGTGACCATGCCGGAGAATATCGTACGACTCCTAAAGCGCCCAAAGCGAGCCAGCACCAAGCCGGCCAAAGTTCCGATGACGGTGGCGCCGCAAGCGGTGACTGCCGCAATCTTGAGGCTAAGTACAGCGGCATCGAGCATCGGCCCGTTATTCATCAATTGGCCGTACCACTTGAACGAGAAGCCGCCCCACACGGTGACCAATCTCGACTCGTTGAAGGAAAAGACAATCATCGACAGGATCGGCACGTACAGGAACGCGAATCCGAAGACGAGCGCGGTCATCAACGTGGTGGAGCGCTTGTTCATCAGCGTGCCGCTCCCACTTCACGTGCCTGGAAACGCTGGAAGACCATGATCGGAATGACCAAGACAATCAGCAGCGCCACGGCGACTGCGCTCGCAACCGGCCAATTGCGGTTCGAGAAGAACTCATCCCATAGCACGCGGCCAATCATCAGAGAATCCGTGCCGCCCAACATGCGGGGAATCACAAACTCACCTACGGCCGGTATGAACACCAACATCGAGCCTGCAATCACGCCCGGCATCGACAGCGGCAGCGTGATTTTCAGAAAAGCCTTCCATGGTTTGCACCCCAGGTCGACAGCCGCTTCGATCAATGACAAGTCGTGCTTTTCCAAGTTTGCATACAACGGCAAGATCATGAACGGCAAATACGAATAGACGATACCGATGTACATCGCGAAATCTGTTTGCAGCATGATGATGGGTTCATCGATGATGCCTATCGAGATCAGCATGCGGTTGATGACGCCATTGTTACCGAGCAAGCCGATCCACGCGTACACGCGCAACAGGAAGGAGGTCCAAAACGGCAGGATCACCAGCATCAGTAAAATATTGCGCCAGCTGGTGTCGGCGCGCGCAATCGCGTAGGCCATCGGGTAGCCGAGCAACAAACAAAATATCGTCGAGATGCTTGCGACACGCAGCGAGCTCAAGAAGGCTTCGAAATACAACGACTCCTTCAACAAGAACCAATAGTTACCGGTATTGAGCCGCAATTGATACTGATTGTTAACGTGCTCGATCAACGGCGTGTACGGCGGCGTGCCGAGCCAGCGCGTTTCGGCGAAGCTGATCTTGAGAACGATGACGAACGGAATGAGAAAGAACAGCAGCAGCCAAATCCAGGGAATGGCGATGACCGTTGTACGGCCGGTCACGCCGAAGCGACGTAGAACACCGCTCGACCAGCGATAAGGCGGGGATTTCGATAGCGTCGTGAAAAGCTGCCCAACGCCCATCGCCAAGCGTTCGCCCAAGAGCACGTAGCTGGGTTTGGACATGGCGACCGAGTTATTCGGTGACGATCACGGGGCTGGAGGGATGCCAGTGCAGGTACACCGTCTGATCCCACGTCACGGCTTCTTCGTCGTGGCGGCGAATATTCGGCTGCGTCACACGCACGACTTTGCCGGATGCCAGGCGCACCAAGTACACCGAGCTGTCGCCCATGTACGCGATCTCTTGCACCACGCCCTGCGCCACGTTCTGCTGCGACAGCGGACGTGACGTGGCAATCTCGATTTTCTCCGGTCGAATCGCAGCCCACACGGTTGCGCCGGACGCGGCGCTGATGCCGTGGTCGACGTAGATAGTGCTTTCCAAATCCGGCGACGCAATGCGCACATAGTCGGGCTCGTCTTCGAGCAGCCGTCCTTCGAACATGTTGACCGATCCGATGAACTCCGACACGAATCGCGAGCTCGGGAATTCGTAGATTTCGTGCGGCGTGCCCGTTTGCACGATGCGGCCTTGATTCATGACTCCGATGCGTGATGCCAAGGTCATTGCTTCTTCTTGGTCATGCGTCACGACCATAAAGGTCACGCCCAGTTTTTCTTGGATATTCACCAGTTCGAACTGGGTATGCTCGCGCAGCTTCTTGTCGAGCGCGCCGAGCGGCTCGTCGAGCAGCAAGACTTTTGGGCGCTTGACCAGCGAACGCGCCAGCGCCACACGCTGACGTTGGCCGCCGGACAGTTGATGCGGCTTGCGCTTAGTGAACTCTTGCAGCTTCACCATCGACAGCATCTCGCCGACGCGCGTCTCGATCTCGGCACGGGGCAGCCCTTCCTGCTTGAGACCGAAGGCGACGTTCTGCTCGACTGTCATATGCGGAAAAAGCGCATACGACTGAAACATCATGTTGACGGGCCGCTCGTACGGCGGCACGTCGGACATGTCGACGCCATCGATGAACAGTTGGCCGCTGGTCGGCTGCTCGAATCCGGCGAGCATCCGCAGCAACGTGGTCTTGCCGCATCCGGAGCCGCCGAGCAGGCAAAAGATTTCACCGCGATAGACGCTCAACGAGACATCGTTGACGGCAACGAAGTCGCCGAACTTCTTGGTGACGCGCTCGATCCGGATATACGGCTGCGCTTTATCGTCCGTCCACGGCGTTTGCTTATTCGTCGGACGCTTACCGGGGCTGGCACCCTGATTGGGTGCGTCCCCGGGTCGTTCTGCGGGAATGGCCATCAGTGACGCTAGACAGCTATCACTTGCCTGTCATGAACTTCTGCCACATACGCGTCATGATGCGCGTGGTTTCTTCGGTGTCCGCCAAATCAGGCGTCAGCTTGGCTTTGATTTCAGCAGGCGGATAGACGCCCGGATCGCTCATTACGGTTGGGTCGACCTTGGCGTTGGCTTCTTTGTTGCCGTTCGCGTAGTTCACATTATTGGTCACCGCCGCGATCACATCCGGACGGAGCATATAGTCGATGAACTTGTGTGCGTTCTTCGGATGCGGCGCATCGATCGGCACCAAGTAGCTGTCAAACCAAATGATCGTGCCTTCCTTTGGAATTGCATACGCAATTTCTTGACCTGTCTTGCCCTCTTCGGCGCGGTCGCGCGCTTGCAGAATATCGCCGTTGTAACCGACCGCGACGCAGATATCGCCATTCGCGAGATCGGTAATCATCTTCTGCGTGTCGATATAACGAATGAACGGACGGAATTGCATGAACGCATCCCCAGCGGCATTCAGATCGGCTTCTGCCTGGCTGTTTGGATCCTTGCCCATGTAAGCCAGCACCATGCTGAACATTTCAGTGGCCGAATCGAGCACGGCGATACCGCATTTCTGGAAATTCTTGGCGACTTTCGGGTCGAACACCAAATGCCAACTATCCGTCGGCGCATTCGGCATCGCCGCCTTCACCTTGGCGACGTTGTAACCGATGCCAGTGGTGCCCCACATATGCAGTACCGCATGGTCGTTGCCCGCGTCATGCATGGCCAACCGCTGTTGGATCTCGGGATCCATATTCTTCAGGTTCGGCAGCAGCGCCTTGTCGAGCTTCTGGTAGTAGTTCGACTTGATCTGACGCTCGTACGTGGACGCGGAGGGGACGACTACGTCGTAGCCCGACTTGCCAGGAGCCAGCTTCGCGTCCATTTCTTCGTTGCTGCCGAAGTTCGTGACGGACACTTTGATGCCCGTCTCTTTCTCGAAATTCGCGACCGTATCTTCGGCCAGATAGTCATTCCAAATGTACAGATTGAGGGCGGCCTCTTCCCCCGCCGGTGCGGCCGCTACGGGCGCTTCCTCTTTCTTGCCGCAGGCAGACAGCAAGGTCAGGACAGCAACAGCTGTCATCGTGGAACGCAGTTCGACTCTCATGGGCGACTCCCCTCGGCAGGATCTAATGAAGGATGGAATGCGGGTTGGACCGTTGCATGCGGACAAGCACGTTTGCTTGCCGCTATTTAGCCTAGAGCCTAACGCAAGGGGCAAAGGTTGGGTAGCGCGACGTCCTGTCACGCGGACAAAAGAAAACGGCGCGGAGGTCCGCGCCGTTCCCTATCGAATTGCCTTGACCAAGAATCGTCATTGCGAACCCGGTCATGTCGAACCAGGGGTTCGCCGGCCGAACTTCTCGGCGCCATTTTCGATCCGCCTAGAATTTAGGCGAATCGAATTGGTGCAATTGCTTGCTCTCTACATCGAGTCGTCGGAGCCGCCGTCGGAGTCCATCGGTGGTTCCTCAGCCGGCGTTGGAGCCGGAGCGGGTTCCGCGACTGGAGCCGGAGCCTTCTTAACTGAAGGCTTACGCTTCTTCGGCGCGGCCTTCTTAGCAACTGGCTTAGCAGCCGGCGGAGCCTTTCTTGCGGCAGCAGGCTTTTTGGCCTTTTTAGCCTTACCCGCTGCTTTGCGCTTGGCGACTTTCTTCGCCTTCTTCGCAACTTTACGAACCACTAATTTCTTTTTCTTAGCGGCGGATTTCTTACCCTTGCCCGCCTTCCGCGATTTCTTCTTAGTCGCCATACCATCACCCCTTTAATCCCGAGATCGTTACGACGAAATCAACCTGAACCAAACCGAAAATTTCGGACAAGCCGACATGATCGACTCGTTGCAAATTCACAGCGTGACGGGAGCGTAGCGTAGCGCGCTGCGCTTGTGTAGCGCTTCTTGCAATTCGGCGCGCGATTGAAGGGGAAAATGGTGTCGATCGCTACGGTAAGCGATGCGAAAGGCGGCGGGACCGGTCGGCCCCGCCACCCAATACCTAAACGTTCAACAGCAAATGTTCACGTTCCCAGGAGCTGATGACCTGCAGGAAGGTCTCGTACTCGTTCTCTTTGACCGCGGTATAGGCGATGACAAAGCGGTCGCCCAGAATTTCGATCAGCGGCTTGCAATCACGCAACAGGCGCAGCGATTCCTCGAGGTTGCGAGGCAAGGTGAACGGCATATCGTATGCGCTGCCGGTCACAGGCTCGTTGGGTTTGAGCCCTTCCATCATCCCCAAATAACCGCAGGTCAGCGATGCCGCCAGTGCCAAATAGGGATTGGCATCCGCCCCTCCCACGCGGTTTTCGACGCGGCGGTTCTCGGGCGTCGAGACCGGAACACGCAAGCCGGCCGTGCGATTGTCGTAGCCCCATTGGGTATTAATGGGCGCCGCCAGATGGCGGGTAATGCGGCGATAGGAATTCACATTGGGCGCGAACAACGACATGGCAGAAGGCAGGTATTTCTGCTGTCCGGCGATGAACGAGAAAAACAGCGCCGATGGTTTGCCGTCGGCATCGCTGAAGATGTTCTGGCCGGTTTTACGGTCCAAGACGCTCTGATGGATGTGCATGGCGCTGCCCGGCTCCCGGGCCATCGGTTTGGCCATAAATGTCGCATACATCTTGTGGCGGAGAGCGGCTTCACGGGCCGTACGCTTGAAAAGGAATACCTGGTCCGCCAGCGATAACGCGTTGCCGTGCAGGAGGTTGATTTCCATCTGAGCGGCGCCGTCTTCGTGGATCAACGTATCGATCTCGATGTCCTGGGCCTCGCAGAACGCGTAAAGATCGTCGAACAGCGGATCGAATTCATTGACTGCCGCAATCGAATACGCCTGGCGGCCGATTTCAGGGCGGCCCGATCGGCCTACCGGCGGTTTCAACGGATAGTCCGCGTCGGTGTTTGGCTCGACCAGGAAAAACTCCAGCTCTGGCGCCACGACCGGATCCCAGCCCTTCTGCGAATATAGATCTAGGATGCGCTGCAAGACATAGCGCGGCGCCATCGTCACCGGGCGGCCGTCGGAATAAAAACTATCGTGGATCACTTGCGCGGTGGGCTCCGCGGCCCATGGCACGACACGCACCGCACGCGGGTCGCCCTTTAAAACGATGTCGATCTCGGCGGGACTGATCGCGCGCTCGTCTTCGGGATATTCGCCCGTCACCGTTTGCAGGAAAATGCTTTCCGGCAAGCGCATGCCCTCGTCCTCGCCGAATTTCGCCGCCGGCATTAGCTTGCCGCGTGCGACGCCGGCCATATCCGGAACGACTGCCTCCACTTCCGAAATGCCGTGCTCTTTCAAAAACTGCCGAATACTGCTCATAACACACCCTTTGAACGCTTCTGCGCTCGATTCGCGGCCGCTGCGCCAAAAGCAGCGAACAACGCCCGCGAAAATTCGTGATTGGAAAACTGCCATTCGGGATGCCACTGCACCGCCACCGCAAACGCGGGAGCATCCACGACTCTAAAAGCTTCGATCACGCCGTCCGGCGACGTAGCCTCGACGGCGAGACCCTTGCCGAGCGTCTGCACGCCTTGCGAATGCAGAGAATTCACTGTGAGACGATCCGCTCGCGCCCAATCGCGGAACCAGCCACCGGGGGTCAATTCGACTTCGTGCGCCGGACCGTACTGCACGTCAAGCGGTTGCGACTCGTCATCGCGATGGTCCTTAAACCCTAGAATTTCGTGCAGCCGCTGATGCAGTGTCCCGCCAAAGGCCACATTCATTTCCTGAAAGCCGCGACAGATCGCCAGCACCGGCACGCCTGCCTGGATGGCGAGCGGGATCAGCGGCAGTGTCGTCGCATCGCGGTCGGGATCGTGCAACGTTCCAGGCGCGCTCGCGGGACCGGTGTAATGATGCGGCTCGACGTTCGATGCACTGCCAGTGAACAACAACCCATCGACTCGACTGATCAACGTGGCCGGATCGAGCGCCGCGCCCAACGCAGGAATCAACATCGGAATCGCGCCCGCGCCAACGGCCACTGCGTTAATGTATTTCTCACCGACGCAGTGAGTCGGATGCAGACCCACTATCCGCCGGTCCGCCGGAATTCCGATGAGAGGCTGTACGCTTGCCATGATCTTTAACCATCGGTTACCCAAGAATGAGGCGGTAATCGAGGTATCCAGGTGTTTCGAAGGCCTCCATTTGACCACACGGCCCCTTTGCTTGTCCGGTGCCAAACTGCTGAAAAGCCCGCATTACGCGGCTTGCAGACGCTTCGGGCCACTTGCCCATTGTTTTGGGCTTGTTAAGCCTGACCCCTCGGCTCGCAGGGCATTCGCAGCCGTTCTTTAAGAAAAACTGCTTTAAAACTGCGATGGATTCAGGACACACAAAACATAAGCTGCCCGAGACGTATTACGAGGCATCCGGCCGCCGTTACCCCCCTTTTTCCGCACTTTTGGGGTCTGTAGCCGCGGATGTATGCGTCATCGGCGGCGGAATCGCCGGCTGTTCGACTGCCCTGCACCTCGCCTCGAAGGGCTACCGGGTAGCGCTGCTGGAGGCCGAAAGAATCGGGTTTGGCGCTTCCGGAAGAAGCGGCGGACAAGTCATCCCTGGCTTTGCGGCTGAACAGCCCACCTTAGAAGCATCGGTGGGCGCCGGCGATGCGCGTCGACTGTGGGATATCAGCATCGAGGCGATCGATTTGCTTCGCGACCTCATCACGACGCATCGTATCGAGTGCGACTGGCAGCCCGGACAGCTGCAAGTTGGCATCAAGCCTCGTCACGCCGCAGCGCTGCGCGAATGGCACGAGCAATTGCAGTCCGAGTACGGCTATCGCAGCACACGTCTCCTCGATGCCCAAGCGATGCAATCGGTATTGGCTACGAAACGCTACGTGGCCGGGCTGCATGACAGCAACGGCGGTCATCTGCATCCGCTCAATTACACCCTAGGCCTAGCGACGGCTGCGGCTCAAGCCGGGGCACAACTCTTCGAGAATTCCGCCGTAATCGATTGGTCCTCCGGCGACACCGCTGTCGTGCGCACAAGCAAAGGCCAGGTCGAGGCGAAGTACGTCGTGTTCTGCGGCAACGCTTTACTCGGCGCAGTCGCACCGCCGTTGCGTCGTCGGATCATGCCTGTCGGCACTTACATCATCGCGACGGAACCGTTGGGCCAACAACGCGCCCAGGAATTAGTTCGCGATCATTCCGGTGTCACGGACACTAACTTCATCCTCGACTACTTCCGCCGCTCGGCCGATCACCGACTGTTGTTCGGCGGCCGCGTGAGTTATTCGGGTCGCGATCCGTTCGACACCGCGCAGGCGACACGACGCCGCATGGTGCAAGTGTTCCCGCAGCTAGCCGATATCAAGATCGATTATGCATGGGGCGGACTGCTCGATATCACGATGAATCGCGCGCCGGACTTCGGCCGCCTGCAGCCGAATGTCTATTATTTGCAGGGATTTTCAGGACACGGCGTGGCGCTCGCAGGCATGGCCGGCAAACTAGTCGCCGAGGCCATCGCAGGGCAAGCCGAACGCTTCGATTTATTCGGCAAGATCAATCACCGCGATTTCCCCGGCGGCACGGCGCTGCGGATGCCGGGGCTGGTGTTGGCGATGATGTGGTATAGGCTGCGCGATTTGCTTTAGCGCGAGTGCGCTGCGCAAAGGCTGTAGGCTGTAGGCTGTAGCAAGAATTGCAGAGACGAAAAGCTTCGCGCAATTGTCTTGTCGTCTCTCATATCAAAAGGAACGAACAGAGACCCGGTAGTCGTAGGTTGGGTTGAGTCTTCGAAGCCCAACACTTTCTTGCGGCGACGAGGAGTGTTGGGCTTCGAAGACTCAGCGCCAACCTACGCTAGAGCGCTGACTCGGGCAGGACGCAAAACCTCGCTACACCGCCGGCCCTGCATAGACACAGCCACTCGTGCACGTCTCATGAATCACAACCTTACTCAGCAACGGCACGACCGGCTTTGTTTCCTTCCAGATCCAGCGCGCGAGATTCTCCGAAGTTGGATTCTCGAGACCCGGCAGGTCGTTCAAGCAGTAATGATCGAGCCGATCGTAGATCGGTTGGAACGCAACCTTCAGGTCGGCGAAATCCATCACCCATCCCGTATGCGCATCGACCTCGCCCGTGACGTGCAGTTCGATGCGAAACGAATGACCGTGCAAGCGCGAGCACTTATGTCCCGCGGGTACGTTGGGTAAGCGATGCGCCGCTTCGATGGTGAACACGCGAAAAATATCCATCGCGCATTGTAACGAGGGCTGCCCTATCGCGCATTGAATTTCGGCCTGCGAATCGCCGGATAGCCAGGACGTTCGGGACTTGAGATTCGAGATGCGAGACTTGATAAGCGAGGATCAAGACCACCGAGCTGGAACCAATTTGAAGTCCCGAATCTCGATTTACGAGTCTCGAAGCACTCGTGGTTTTCGGCAGGTATACAGCGTCGCGACGAGTTGTCATGATGCCTGTCCCAAAAATACCGCAACGAATGAATTCGAGGATGTCATGAAGGATTTGTTTTCGCTGAAAGGTCGAGTGGCGTTGGTGACTGGCGGTTCGCGCGGCATCGGCAAGATGATCGCCGAGGGCTTCATCGCGCAGGGCGCAAAGGTCTACATCACCGCTCGCAAAGCGGCGGCCTGCGACGCCACAGCGAAAGAATTGGGACCGCAATGTATTTCGTTGCCGGCCGACATCTCGACCTTGGATGGCGTCAAGGCCCTCGCCAAAGAATTGATGGCGCGCGAGCCTAAGCTCGACATCCTCGTAAACAACGCCGGCGCTGCTTGGCTCGCACCGTTCGATGAATTTCCAGAAAAGGGTTGGGACAAGGTGTTGGATCTCAACACCAAGACGCCGTTCTTCTTGACGCAAACGCTGGCGCCCGCGTTGCGCGCAGCGGCCACGCAAGCGAAGCCGTCGAAGGTCATCAACATCGCATCGATCGATGGCATCTATCTCACGCCGCAAGAAACCTACTCGTACGTCACCAGCAAAGCGGGTTTGATTCAACTCACTCGATTGATGGCGTCCCGGCTAGTGAAGGATGGCATTCATGTCACGGCCATTGCACCGGGCCCATTCGCGTCCGAAATGAACGTCAACGCGCGCGACCACGAAGACCAAGTGGCCGCTCGCACGCCGGCGAAGCGCATCGGCACGAGCGAGGATATGGCGGGCGCGGCGATCTTCTTGGCTTCGCGGGCGGGCGACTACGTCATTGGCTCGACGGTGACCGTCGACGGCGGCATCGCGTTCGCAAAATCGTACGGCAGCGACCTGTAGTCATAGATGGCTAGCTGGCAAGCACATTTGTTGAGTGGGCTTTGTAAGTTCACTATCAAACGCCCGTTGCGTAAATCGCCTACGGTTGCAACGATCCGGCGCGTGTTTGCAGCGGCGAAACTTAAAGTTCCGCGCGGTTGCAACGTCCAGGACGCCACGATCGGTGGTGTGCGCGGGGAGTGGATGACTGCTCCCGGCGTTCCACAAGTGGGAACGATGCTCTACCTGCACGGCGGCGCCTACATAGCTTGCTCGCCCGTGAGTCATCGCCCCCTCATAGCGGCGTTTGCTCGGCAAGGGTGGCGCGTATTCGCACCGGACTATCGTCTTGCGCCCGAACATCCTTTCCCCGCCGCCATTGACGATGCTGTCGCGGCCTATCGAGGATTAGTTGCCAGCATCGATCCCAAACAGTTGGTCGTGGCGGGCGATTCAGCGGGAGGCAATCTGACGCTGGCGTTGTGCCTATCGCTACGCACGGCAGGCGTGCCGCAACCCGCTGCGCTTGCGCTTTTTTCTCCCGTCACGGACTTCACCTGGAGCGGATCCTCGATCCGCGCGAACAGCGAGCGGTGCGCAATGTTCACGCACGAAGTATTGCCGATGGGCACAGCCTTTTATCTCAACGGTCATAATCCTCGCGACCCACTCGCCTCGCCGCTATTCGCCCCGATTCACGACCTGCACAATTTGCCGCCCATGCTGTTCCACGCGAGCAGCGACGAAATTCTTTGCGATGACTCGGTGCGCATGGCCGAGCGCGTTCGCGCAGCAGGGCTCGAGGTTGAGATCGCCACTTGGCCCGTCGTGCCGCATGTGTGGCAGCTCTTGCACGACTTGATTCCCGAAGGCCGCGAATCGCTGCGCCTAACGGGGTCTTTCTTGCTACGCCACGTCAACCCCTGACTCGAAATCCCGGCCCGATGTGCTTGTCACTGACAGTTCGGAGCCTCTTTGCAATTTTGGATGCACGCCTGCCGCTCGGTCGCGTAAGCTTGCGCGGCTTTGAACGTCCGCGCGCCCTCAGTTAAGGCCGCAGCAGGACGAAAATAAGGCCGGACCGAATTCGGACCGGACAACCAACAATAGACGAGAGTCTCCCCGATGAGCAGCAACGCGCCGACCCAACCAGCCAGCACGTTTATAGCGAGCGATCGATATCGCAACTATGTGTTGTTCATTTTGTTCGTCGTCTACGGGTTGAGCTATGTCGACCGGCAGATCCTCTCGAACTTGATTGAGCCGATTCGTAAGGAGTACGGATTCACGGACATGCAGATGGGCATGTTGAGCGGCACTGCGTTCGCCATTTTTTATGCGACGCTAGGCATTCCGATCGCGCGACTCGCCGATCGCTACAGCCGCGTCAACATCATCGGCATCTCGTTGGTGGTATGGAGTATCGCGACGGCTTTGACGGGCAAGGCGCAAGGCTTTTTTCAATTGTTCCTAGCGCGTGTCGGTGTGGGCGTCGGTGAAGCCGGTTGCAACCCTTCTGCGTACTCCATCATTAGCGATTACTTCCCTGCGAAGAAACGCTCGACAGCGCAATCGGTCTACTCGACCGGCGTGTATCTCGGCCAATTCTTAGGCTTCGTCGTAGCAGGATACGTCGCGCACGAATACGGTTGGCGCGCGGCGTTCTACGTCGTCGGCTTACCGGGCATCGCAGTCGCGATACTTCTCAAGTTCACACTTCGCGAACCGCCTCGTGGTTTCTCCGAACCGGCCGGTTACATCGCAAGCGATCCGCCTCATGCGATGGCCGTATTGCGGAAACTGGGTTCAATGCCGGCCTTCCGCAATCTATCGTTTGCATCGGGCCTGCACGCATTGGTCGCGTACGGCCTCAACAACTACTACGCGGCGTTCCTAATGCGGTCGCACGGAATGGAAATCAAGGAAGTGAGCACTGCGCTCGCGATCATCACGTTGACCGGCGGTATCACCGGCACGTTCTTGGGCGGGAAGCTCAGCGATTTCTTCGCGCAAAGAAATGGCGGCGACCCTCGATATCAGATGTGGGTCCCTGGTATTGCGTTGCTTATCAATATTCCAGTGTGGCTGGCGGCTCTATTGGTCCCCGATAAGATGGCCGTCATGATTCTAATGGTGCCGGCTATCGCGCTCGGCGCAACGTACCTTGGCCCGAGCATCTCAGCCACTCATCAATTGGTCGGCGTTCGCGAGCGCGCGGTCAGCGGTGCCCTGCTGTTGTTCGTATTGAATATCATCGGCATCGGCATCGGCCCCATTCTCTCCGGACTCATTAGTGACATATTTGGTCTGTGCCTACAAAATTCCGTTTGTGCCGCCGCCCCGCTTACGCACTTCTGGGACGCAGTCATGAGCAAATTTGACGGCATCAAAGTTGTCAATGAAGTCGCGAAAGCCGATGGCTTGAAGTACGCACTTTGCGTGATGTCGATCGCCAACCTTTGGTCGGCGTTCCACTACTTCCGCGCCGCTAAAACGCTGCGCGAAGACATCGCGAAGCACGCATAGCCGAAAGGCGGAGGGCTACGTCGCTCTCGGCCTTTCATTTAGCGACGCGACCGTTGGCTTGTTAGCTTCTCTTTTTTGAACTGCGTTGGCACGTTCTGGCCGCCGCCCCGCAGGCCACCCTTCGCCGTCGCCCACCTGTTTCCTTGAGTCGGACCAGCCCCTGTTGTATCGAGAGTCCCGACAAGGACCCCCTGACGCCCGACACGTCTTTGCGCGTCTTATGAGTTCTCAGAGCGAATCGAAGCCGAAAGGCGGAGATCCATTTTTTTGCACTCCCGGATGAACCCCACTTCGTGCTCGCATGGATGGCGTACTACTGGCAATGCAGGAGCAAATGCCAGTGCGAGGGTGACGCATAACGTCACCTCGAATCCGCAGTTGTAGCCGACCCGTAGGCTCCCTTCGTCGTTGCCATCGCATCTCAGCAATTGATGTCGCCTCCAAAGGCCGTTGGCGGTGCAGATACAGATGCTGCGGCGCGTTCGTCCAGTAGTGACGCGAGTGAAATTCCATTTGGCGGGCACCTTCTCGTTGGAAAATACAATCGCCCTTCCAAAACAGGTGGGCGACGACGAAGGGTGGCCTGCGGGGGGCGGTCAGAACATGACACGCTGAAAACTTTATAAAACCAATAAGGAACCCTCGCCAGTGCGTGGGTGAGTATTAATGACTGGCTGTTCCTACTCTTCTCGTAACTTTCGGGGCGGCGGTCAAGTCGGCACGATAATTTAACGGTTAGCTGACAGATGCCAACCAAAGCGAGTGAGCAACGAAGTGCTCACTCGCTCCACTAAAAAAAGAATCCACAAACCTACTTCATAGAGCTATGCGCTTCCATATATCGCTTGTGCCTCAGCTGCGTAATTCGCATACGAATCACGCAAGCTCGCAGAGTTAAGCAGCATAGTTGCAAGCACTTCGTCTTGCCCGGATGCGTATACGCGCGTGCGAATCCAGGTGCTTTCGGTGCGGCGACTGCCGCTCAAGAAGACAACCTCGCGATCGATCTCGTACGGCTCGCCCACCCAGAGCGGGCCTTTCAACAACCGAATTTCCTGATCCGCAAACAGGCCCACGACTGGACCGCGAATCGGCAGTGGATCGGCCTCCTTCGCATACCCGCATAAGACACTGATCATCTCGATGGGGATCAACGGCCGCTGCCAGGGCGATCCCGCCGCGCCTTCGTGGGTGTACCACGGTGAGGGTTCGGTAATGACCTGCAACTTATCGTGCAAGGAGAACGGATACAGCGCCCCCATGTTTTGCGTCATCTCCATCCGCACAGCGATGCGCTTACTTCGCATGCCTACCGTTACATCGCGCAGGATTACCGGCTTATCGAGCGGCGTGAGTTCTCGCAACCGCTGTTCCAATGCCGACGGTGGATTATTCAGGCCGATGGATGCAGTCCCTCGCAGGATTTCCGTTCCGTCTTCCCGCACCATACCGAGGGTGACCTGCGTTGTGCCATTCGGCTCGATGAAGGCACGCACGCGGTCGCCTTCGTAACACGCGTTGCGATAGTGGGCCGAGAGGCAGCCAGTTTCGAACCAACTGGGACCCCAGAGATGAACGCAAAGTGGAACAAACTGACTGAAATGCGTGGGACCTTCGATCGTGCCGCCTTTGAAGCCGAGCTTCTGCGCCATGGCATCATCGTGAATCGAGACGTGATTGTCGTAGCTTTGCTTCGACAGCATCTGGCGCGGCACACGCAATGGACCTGTGATCTTACCGCCCTCTTCCGAGATCTCAGTCGCGAATGGATTCGACATGACTACCTTCCGTATTCGAATACTTAAACTCTTTCTTAAACTCTGAAACCGGGCTTGATATCGCTTGCACCGATCTGCGCGGCTAACACCTGCAGCGCGCCGAGTAATTTCTTCTTGCGCGCGACGGTGGGCTTGATGCCGCGCTCCCACCAAATCCTATCGACGACTAAGCGGCTGCGCTCGCGATCGTGCCAAGGATCGACGCGTCCCACCAATCGGTCGCCTTCGAGCAGCGGCAATACATAGTAACCGTAGCGCCGTTTAGGAGCCGGGACAAATGCTTCGAAACGATAGTCGAAGCCGAACAGCCGCTGCGCGCGTTTGCGATCGCGGATGATCGGATCGAAGGGCGCCAGCAATCGAATGCGATCCGGCGCATCCGCAGCACGACGAACCCGGCGCTGCCAATCCGGCACCGCGAACGCTTTGCGCGGCTTCGCGTTATCCGCACTCTCAACCTGCACAGCAACGATGCCGCCGGATGCCGCTTCTGTAGCGCACCAGCGAGCTGCTTGCGCAATGGATGTCGCATTCCAAAACTGAGCGAGCTCTCCCGGTGTGGCGACACCCAATCGCGACAGCGCTGCCCGACAGGCCCACTCCACATGCGCGGCTTCCGTCGGTGCATCAAGCGCATGCTGTTCCGGAAACACCCGCTCGGTCAGATCGTAAATCTTTTGAAAGCGGTCGCGACCATGAATCGCCAGCCGCCCTGTATGCCACAAGAATTCGAGCGCGGCCTTCTCCGGCGTCCAGTCCCACCAGCCAGTAGTGGGACGCTCGCGACTACTTTCGAAATCGCTGGTGCGGAGCGGACCTTCGCGCTCGATTCGTTCCCGCACATAGGCAACGATCCCCTCGGGGTCGGCTCCCATGCGATGCGTAAACCAGCGTGATTTGCGTAGCCGCAATTCGGAACGCTCGAAGCGCGGCTTCCAGTGATGAAACCATTCGGTAGGAATCAACGAGGCATCGTGCGTCCAATGCTCAAACAGCGCCCGCAATCGAAACGTTGCATGGTCTAAGTGCGCGGCGCGGTAATCGTCAAGCCGCGCGCCCAAGATCAGATGATGCGCACGCTCGATACGCTGAATGGAATCGACTTGGACGAATCCCAATCGGGTGGCGATCTTTGCAACAGCTTGAGGTCCGGCTCGGCGCGCCGGATCCTCAAGGAGCCCCTGCCCTTCGAGCAGCAAAATGCGCGCGTCTTGCGCGGATACGATGGGAGGCGAGGACATGGCAGAGGACTCTAACAGCCCCTAGGCGCTAGCAGCTAGGCTCTAGTCGGAGTCTGAAGCCTCGCATCTCGAATCTCGAGTCCCGAGTCCCGAGTCCCGAATCACCAATCACGAATCACCCTCTTCAAGACTTGCGTCGCTTCTGCGGTGCCTTTTCCTGAGCGGCGCTGCCGAATTCTTTCTCAAGCGCAAGCCAGCCGCCCATCGCGAACTTGGTCCAGATATCGGCGACGCGATCGGCATCGATATTGCGTCGCTTCAAAATTCGCGCAGACAGCAGCGGCGCATTGACGGTCATCACTGCGCAGATCAAAGCGATGTCGACCGGCAGACCCAACGCCTGCACGCAGCGCTTGGTAAACTGTTCGATCAGCACTGTCCGCTCGTCCCGGTCGCGGTCCTCGTGCAATGCAGCGACGCTCCGGTCGCTTGCAATGAGTCGCATGATCGGTCCGCGTTCGTAAAGATATTCGAGCACTCGTTGCGTTGCGTTGCTGACGACCTGCTCCAAGTCCGTGTCCATCGACAAAGAGTCCAGACCATGGCCACGTACGTAGCTGTGCTCGCGTTCGAGCAATGCCTTGAGCAAGTCGGGTCGCTTGGGAAAGTAACGATAGATGAGCGGCTTGCTGATGCCCGCTTGCTTCGCGACATTCTCTAGGGTGCAGGCAGTCAACCCCCGCGCGACGATTAGGTCAACGGCGCTGTCGAGAATTTGGTCGCGGCGCGCAGTCGGCGACATGCGGCGCGCGCGCTGCGTGACAGGCGCAATTTTAGATTTCGTAGTTGTTTTTTGAGGAGTCATCGGCCGGACCGCATGCTAGGCGAATCGGTCGTGATCGATTCGTGGGGCAAACCAATGATAGCTCTCAATTCGCCGTGATCGACAAATATGTGTGCCGGCTCGCTCGCACGGAGTTTTTCGAATTTGTGATAACGCTCGTGCTCCAAAGGCATGTATAGCGCCGTGGCGACGCCCGCAGCTTTGCCTGATAAAACGTCTGCCGTGGAATCGCCGATCATCAGCGCATGCTTTGGATCGCACTCGAGCGCACTCAATGCCTGGATCACAGGTTCGGGGTGAGGTTTAAAATTCTTCACATCGTCGGCGGTGATGATGAATTGGAAAAGATTTGCTAAGCCGAGTCGCGGCGATACATCGTCAATCACATAACGCGGCGCAGAAGTGACGATCGCTGTTTGCAAGCCGTGATCGCGACACTGACCGATCAGCTCCGCGACGCCCGGAAACAGAATCGCTTCGCGAAAAGCCTCCCGCAATCCAACTTTGATCCCCGCGCGCACTTCTTCCATCGAACGAATCGGCAATCCTTCGAAAGCGCGATTCGTATCCTGAATAAAAAAGCGATCGATGACGTCGGCTTCCGACACCTGAATGCCGCAACCCTCGAATGCAACTTGGAACGCTCTAATCCACAACGGCAGCGACGGCGTTAGGGTGCCGTCGAAATCGAACAGCACCGCGCGATATTTGAGTTGTGGGCGCAACTTAGCTGAAACGCGAGAAGTCGGGCGCTCGACGTTCCGCGAACGCCTTGAATGCTTCGGCTGCCTCAGGCGTCTGCAAGCGCGCGCCGAAGATCTCGCCTTCTTTGTTCATCGTTGCTTGAATGAGCTGTGCATCACGCATCAGGCGCTTGGTCGCCCGCAAAGCACCAATCGGTTTTGCGGCCAGTTTTTTTGCGGCAGCCAGCGCGGTTGCTCGCACCTCCGCCATGGGAACCGCCGCCGTGACCAGACCGATCTGCGCAGCGGTCTTACCATCCATCGCTTCACCGAGCGCAAACATCTTGTATGCGTGCGCGTAGCCGATACGCGCCTGCAACAACAAGCTCGATGCGGCTTCCGGGACCAGTCCCAAATTGCAGAATGGCGTGGAGAGCTTGGCGTCCTCGGCAACAAACGACAAATCGCAATGCAGAAGCATCGTCACGCCGACCCCTACCGCTAATCCGGGGACGGCGGCCACCAGCGGCTTGTCCGCACGCGCGAGGGCAGCGAGAAATTTTCCGGAGTTCATGTCCTCGCGTCTGAGCGTACCCGCCGCGACGGCCGCGAAATCACCGAGATCGTTGCCTGTCGTGAAATCGGGTCCTTCGGATTCGATCAACACCACACGAATTGCCGTGTCGGTCTCCGCGCGGGCAAGCGCATCGGCAAGCGCGCCGTACATCGCGTTGTTCAGTGCATTCTTTTTGTCGGCGCGATTCAGCGTGACCGTAAGGACACCGCCGTCGGCTGCGACTCGAACATAGTCGGTCATGGAAACTCCCGCGGAAAGATGGATCGACAGGTGTGAATGCAATAAGAGATGGTAGCGCAACAAGAGTGCGTCATATCGTGTCGTTCGCGTTCAAGCAGCGGAATGACGTTCGTGGCACTCTTATGCGACATCGAATTTCATCGTCGACTTAATCGTCAAATTTGGGTCAAGCTAGGGATATGAAACTTTCCGTTATCGATCAAGCACCCGTCTCTTCCGGCTCGACGCCGGCTCAGGCTCTGCACAACACCATATCGCTGGCGCGACTGGCGGATGCCTGTGGATTTAGCCGGTATTGGGTGGCCGAACATCACGCAATACCGACGCTAGCGTGCACGGCTCCCGAGGTTTTGCTCGCAAGATTGGGAGCGGAGACTTCACGCATCAGAATCGGCTCGGGCGGCGTCATGCTGCCGCACTACAGTCCACTCAAAGTTGCCGAACAATTCAAAGTGCTGCAGGCGCTCTACCCAGATCGCATCGACCTCGGCGTTGGCCGTGCACCGGGCGGTAGCCCGATAGACTCGTATGCTCTACGGCGCGAACGCGTCGACCGGCCATTGCCCGATGATTTCCCCCAGCAACTGGTCGAGCTCCTGGCATTTCTCCACGACGACTTTCCGGAGAAACATCCGTTCAAACGCATCCTGGTGGCTCCTTACACGCCCGATGCGCCGCTCGTTTGGTTGCTAGGGTCCAGTCTGTGGAGCGCCGATGTGGCCGCACAACTGGGTCTGCCATACGCCTTTGCCCATTTCATTTCGCCCGAACCCACCCGCGCCGCGATCGAGCACTATCAGTCGCGCTTCGAGCCGTCAAAGCATCTCGATGCGCCGCAAGCCGTTGTCGCGTTGGGCGCAATCTGTGCGGAAACTGATGAGGAAGCACAGCGCTTGATGACGAGCGCGCGACTGATGCGGCGTCGCCGGGATCGGGGTGAATGGCTGCCCGTGCCAAGCGTGGAGGAAGCAATGCGCGAACTAGGCGAAGACGCGCTCAAGCCGATGCGCGATACAAGTGAGTGGCCGCGCTACTTTGTCGGCTCGCCGACAACGATTCGCAAGCAGTTCGAAGCGTTGGCGCAGGCATTGAAATTGGATGAAATCATGATCGTCACAATCGTGCACGATCACACGGCGCGGCTGCGCTCGTACGAGTTACTGGCGAAGGAGTTCGCGTTAGTCGCGACCTAGCGGGTAGCGGGTAGCGGGTAGCGGGTAGCGGGTAGAAAAATACAAGCACCAAACTTGTAGCGCAACGGCTGGGCTCGAACTACCCGCCGCTCACCAACCGCTGCTCACTTCCTTAAGCGGCTTTGCGCCGCTTGCTCACACAGCTGCAGGTGCCGCAGGTGCAGCGAATTGAGGTGCAATCCGTGCACACAGTGAAATCCACCGAGCCGAAATGACGTCGGCACTGTTCGCAATAGGGCTTGCGGCGATTCGTACGCGCAGTGCGATACGCGCCCACAGCGTTTGAATATTCGTCCGCGGCATCCACTGGACAGCAGGCCAAATCCTTGTTCACGATGGTCTTCATGAACGTGCTCGCGCCCATCGAACCGACCTTGAACAGGCGGATCTGTTCACCCAACAACCCCATCTGAGCCACGGGATCAAAGATCACCACGCCTAGCTTGGGATGGAACCGAACTTGGAATGCATCAACGGCCATAGGACACCGGACTTTGGCAAAAACGCGGAACTCCGCACACGACTCCCTAACTTCACTTCCAATTCATGCAGGTCTCGCCGTTTCAGAGGCGCGACATTGAGCGAGCGATGCGGGAGGCCGTGGCCTCGGAAATGTAGCGGTCGCAGGATTGGGAGCTTGGGAAGGAGGTAATTCTGAGGTAATACGCTCGCAATGGCAATCGGCTAAAGCCCGCATTTGCCTTTGACCTCGATGAATTAACGGATATTCACCAATCGCCCCAAGTCCTGGGGGCATTCGTAAAGAGGAGCGACGGCATTCAATTTCGCACTGCGGCGGGTGACCCCGCCGCAGCGCTAAGTACTACGCGAAAATCTTTACCTTTTGGGCAGACAAAGGCAGCGAATGGAACGTGGCGCCGCCCGAATTGAGGGCGTTGACCAACGCCGGCGCGATCGGTGGTGTCCCCGGCTCACCTACTCCCGTCGGCGCTGCCGTCGACGGCACGATGTGAACTTCGATCTTCGGCATTTGATTCATGCGCAGCACGGGGTAGTCGTTGAAATTAGCCTGCTCCACTTGTCCATTACGCAGCGTGATCGCCCCACTGATCGCAGCCGACAATCCGTACCCGATGCCGGATTCCATCTGCATGGCGACGATCTTTGGATTCACGGCAATGCCGCAATCCACGGCGCAAATGACTCGCTCCAACTTGTAGCCGTCGGCGGTCTTCGTCGCTTCGACCAGTTCCGCGACGAAACTATTGAACGATTCATGCACCGCGATGCCCCGCAGCTTCCCAGCCGCAGGCTCGCCCCAGCCGGCTTTCTCGACAGCGAGTTCGAGCACACCCAAGTGTCGCGGATGCTTAGCTAGCAACTCGCGACGCAACTGCACAGGATCTTTCTTGACCGCACGAGCGACGTCGTCGAGAAAGCATTCGACAGCAAACGCCGTATGCGTGGATCCAACCGAACGCCACCACTGCACGGGAACACCCAACTTTGTCGTATGTAGATCGACGAGGACGTTGGGAATGTCGTAGGGCACATTGCTGGCACCTTCGACCGAGGACTGGTCGATGCCCTTCCCAGCCATGATCGGCTGTCCGACAATTCGGTGCTGCCACGCGATGATCTTGCCTTGGGCATCGAGGCCCGCCTTCATCGTGTGGTAGTACATGGGGCGATAAAAACCGGCGCGAGTGTCGTCCTCTCGTGTCCAGACGAGTTTCACCGGCGCATTCGTGTTGGCGGCTTTGGCGATCGCGGCCGTTTCCATCGTGTAGTCGGCCGCCGGATTGGCGCGTCGTCCGAAACTTCCGCCGGCATACAACGTATTGATTTTCACCTTGGAGGGCGGAAACCCAGCCGCCTTGCCGATCATTGCAGCATCGATGGCTTGGAATTGCTCACCGTTCCACACCTCGACACCATCCGGGCGAATCTGCACGACGCAATTGAGCGGCTCCATCGATGCGTGCGCAAGGAAAGGAAATTCAAATTCAGCTTCCACTGTGCGCGCCGCTTTCGCGAACGCGGCGTCGACATCGCCGTCTTTACGAGCGACAGCTCCGGGCTTCTTCGCCAGCTCTTTGTAGCTTGCGAGAATATCGGCACTGCTTTGCTTGAACGCCGAGCTATCGTCCCATTGAACGACGAGCGCATCGCGGCCTTTCTTCGCGGCCCAGAAGTTCGTCGCCAAGACTGCTACGCCAGTGGTGACGGAGGTGTCGAATTTGACGACATCGACCACACCTTTGATCGCGCGTGCTTTGGTCGCATCGAAGCTTTTTACCTTGCCGCCGAAGAGCGGCGGATGCGCCACGACTGCCGTCAGCAGGCCGGGCACTTTGAAATCTTGCGTGTAAATCGCAGTGCCGTCGGACTTGGCCTTGCTGTCGAGTCGCGCCGAGTGCTTGCCGATCAGCGTGAACGATTGCGGATCTTTGAGCTTCACCGTCGTGGGCACGGGAATCTTCGCGGCGATGCCGACAAGCTGACCGAACGTAGCGGTTCGCTTCGTGCCGGCGTGAGACACGATGCCTTTGACAACGGTGATTTCGGAGGCGGGCACGCCCCACTGCTTGGCGGCGGCGCCGACCAACATGGCGCGCGCCTTCGCACCGGCTTCACGCATCAGGTCGTAGGAGCTTGCAAGCGACGTGCTGCCGCCTGTGCCTTGCGCACCACCGAATAATTTGTTGCCGTAAGCAGGACCGACAGGCGCCCCTTCGGCGCGCATCTGTTCCCAATCGGCGTCGAGCTCTTCGGCAACGAGCGTTGCGAGACCGGTGTAGACGCCCTGCCCCATTTCAAGATGCTTGACGATTACGGTGACCGAGCTATCGGCCGCGATTCGCACATACGCGTTCGCCTCCCAAGGCGCACCGACAACACTCGCAACGCGCTGTGCGCGCGCGACCTGCGGCAACGCAATCGACAATGTCAGCGCAACACCTGTTTTCAGAAAATCCCGACGACTTGCGCCGGCGGTCTCAACCGACTCGGTGACCGCGCTGATGTTCTTGATGACTTCTTGCATGGCTGTGCTCATGGTCGCTCCTTAAGCTAATGCTTTGGCAGCGCGCTTGATGCCCGCGCGAATACGTACATAGGTGGCGCAGCGGCAAATGTTGCCGGACATGGCCGTATCGATATCGGTGTCGCTGGGATTTTTATTCTTCGTCAGTAACGCGGTGGCGCTCATCAATTGCCCGGACTGACAGTAACCGCACTGCGGCACGTCTTCCGCGACCCACGCATCTTGCAACGCCTTGCCGACCGTCGATGCACTTAGGTTTTCGATGGTCGTGATTTCCTTGCCGGTAATTGACGACACCGGCGTCACGCAGCTGCGAATCGGCTGGCCGTCGATATGCACCGTGCAGGCGCCGCACAATGCGATGCCGCACCCGAACTTCGTGCCGGTCATCTCGAGATGATCGCGAAGTACCCACAATAGCGGTGTATCCGACTCGGCATCGACCTCAACGGTCTTGCCGTTGATTTTCAGAGAGAACATGGCTGGCTCCTATTGAGGGCTTGCACGAAAAGCGAAGATACAAACACGATAAAGGGAGACTATAGAATGCGCGCAAGCGGGAATCGAGGGATAAGGCTGATTCCAAGACGAATACTCTAGGTCGTAATTTTCTGGGTCGTAATTTTCTGGGTCATAATTTTCTGGGCCATAATTTTCTGGCCCATAGTTGAAAGCACTTACTGGTCGGTAACTCGAGCGCGAAACCAATGAAACCCAGCGTTCAATTAGAACCGCGCGTCGATGCGTACGTTGCCAAATCGGCCGGCTTCGCCCAGCCCATCTTGAGACTTCTGCCTGCCACCGTCCATGCGGCCTGCCCGGAAGCGGAAGAGACCCTTAAATGGGGCTTCCCTCACTTCATGGATGGCGGCATTTTGTGCGGCATGAGCGTTTTCAAGCAGCATTGCGCCTTTGGTTTCCGCCATGGCGGCGCGATACTAGACAAGAAGGACAATAGGAACACCGAAGCAATGGGCCAATTCGGCCGGATCGTCGCGTGAGGATTTGCCGCCGAAGAAGCACATGAAGAAGACGAAGAAATAACTCGGGGAGACAATGTTTATGCGTCTATCGATATTCGGGCTGATAGCGAGCACCAGTACTTTCCTTGGCTGCAACGCCGCAAATCAAGTACCGGTGACCGTGGCCGTTTATCCAGGTGCACAAAACTGCACCGTCAAACTCGACGACGTCGAACAGCCGGTCGCGTGCGCCGCAATGGGCAAACACCTGCTGGAACAACTCAAAATACCGGTCGAGCGCCAAATCGACGTCTCGATGTTCCGAATGGAAAAAAGCCACAACGAAAAAGACATCGATGCCGTCGCCGAGGTGATTCGAGCCGCGGGGTATAAGGATGTGAAGGTGTGGAGGTTTGGACTTGAATAGGTACTAGGCTCTAGTCAGAACAGGGCCGAAACGCTACCGCTGTGAATTTCCCTTCGCAACTCAGCCGGGTCGTGGCGCCGAAACCATTCAGAAGAATTTCCATCTCATTCTGACTAGCACCTAGGGCCTAGAGCTTAGCCAAGCAGGTCCTAGGCTCTAGGTACTAGGCGCGAGTCAGAGAGGAGGGAACTTGGAAAAGATGCGATCTTGCGGAATGGTGATGCCAGCATCTCAAACGACAGACTATCCAACTCATCCGGACTAGCGCCCAGAGCCTAGTGCCTAGTAGCTTGCTCAGTGCGTCATCGAATAAATCACCGCATTACTTCCCAATCTAAACGCATCCACGCTCGGCTTCAGCGGCATCGACGGTGTGTCGTACCACTCCCAGAAATTTGCGAGATCGTTGTTGTGTCCGGCGACGATCGCTAGGCGGCCCCGGTCGTCGTATAGGCCTAGGTAGTGAATCATGCCGCCGGGCACATGCTCGGCCATGCCTTGTAGATCGTTGAGATCGAAGGCGGCGTGAAACATCGAATGATCGAGTGGAATCTCTCGCAATGACCGATCGGGAAACGCGCGGCGTAATTGCGATCGAAACTGCTCCAGTTGCCAAGGCCCATCGAAGTCGTCGACCAATATGAAACCGCCGCGGTCGATGAACTGGCGCAAGTTCGCGACTTCCTGCTGCGACAGCAACATCTCGCCGGGCTCGGAGATATAGGCAAACGGATAGTCGAATACTTCATCGCTGCCCAACTCGACGATGCGATACGACAGCGTCTCCACATCGATGCGTGTGACGCGCTTGAGAAAATCGTTTAAGTTTTGATCGGAGTGAGGATAGTTATGGGACCACCCCATGTGACC